>Ga0208315_1000302_pt1 | contig 39869 bp, 46 predicted proteins | sample MalvireepMed_215_FD_184239 | JGI IMG/M metagenome (GOLD analysis project Ga0208315, IMG submission 184239) | Marine viral communities from the Global Malaspina Expedition - Malaspina viral metaG DeepMed_215 (SPAdes) (version 2) | ecosystem: Environmental > Aquatic > Marine > Oceanic | place...
CCCTTGACAATCCCTCCCCCCTATTATCCCCCCAGAAACAAAGAAAAAGATAAAAGTATCTGTATCTAGTATCTGTTACATGCTACATGCTACAGACACTTTACACATGACACTTATCTGATATCAGGTATTGAGACTTTATTCGCCATTATGGACGGTGATTTGTAGACACATACCCCCTTTTTATGGAAATTAAATGTAGACGGCTACCCACCAATACAAATACAGATACATAAGACCCACCCCCAGCAGTGATACTACGTACCACTCGGAATCAACAAACAACAGGCAGCAAGCTACCAGTAGTTTGTCTTCTAATGAATCATTAGCTGCTAAGCCTGCGTTCCTTTACTGCAGTTTGTTTCATGCTTCTGGATTCCTGCTACTTGATACCTGATATCTAATGCCTGATAGATGATGCCTGATGCCTAATGCTTGATATCTGATACCTGATGTTTTTAGCTGGTATGGATAGGCATATAGAGTACCGCATCGAATACAGGTATCAAGGTGCCTAGATAGCCTGAATAGGGTAGCTAGGGTATCCAATAGAGTATTAGCCTTGATTCTATGCCTGCAGCCTAAATAGCCTATTTCTAGATTGTGACTAAAAACGCCTTGAAACGTCTCCAGCTTCACATTTTCTCAAAAATTGCAAAAATATCAGTCTCAATTCATGAAACAAATCTCAGGTGTTCGTGACTGGCTAGGCACGGCTTGCATTACCCATAAATCCTGCTATTGTTGTTGACATCAACTAAATAACAAGTAAACGCGAGGTGAACATAGAAAAAACGGCAACGATAGCCTAAGCCTAGGAATAGGAATCACTCTAAACATAAGAGTGTCGGAAACGTAAACATCCGGTAAGCGAAACTCCCAAAGTCAACGCAAAAGCGACAAAAGGATAGAAGAAATCTGATTTCTGAAACGTTGAAAGCGTAGAAAATAGAAATCTGGATTAATAAGAAACTCAAGAACCCTACCGATTAAATCGGGGCCTAGGGCTAAAACAAGTAGGTTAGATTGTGGATATCACAATCGCTAACAGCCTCAGGATTGAGCAGGCTATTAGTTCAGCTGAACATCCTAGTTTGATAGGTTCCTGAAGGCTATCAGCTAGTTTTCTCATAGTAAGAATGACATAGGTTGAATCCGCTAGAAAAACGGCAAGGTTTCTAACGGTATTTTATGGACGAAAATCTTCTAATGGATAGCGATTGACATGTCTCGATTATCTAAAAGTGAAAGCATCCAAATATAGAAACGTCAATAACAGGCGTTTGATGCGACTAAGAATTATTACCTGCTAAAACTTACAACCTTATCGGGGAGCATAGTAATTCTTAGATTCTATTATTAAGACACGATATCCAGCAGCTAAGTCTAGTATTTAGCTGCTGTCATGGTTACTTAATAAGTAGGGAGTGTGAATGTGAATACGCAAGATAAAAATAACTACTACACGATTGAAGACACTAGGGAATTTCTCGCAAATATTGGCATAGGTGGATATTGCCAATCGTGTATTGAAGCTCTAACTAGCATGTCTAATGGGGAGGACGCAGCAGCTCCCGTTGAATGGTGCGATTGTCTTGAACAAATTGATTAAGTCACGATACGCAGCAGCTAAGCATGCTTAGCTGCTGAAATGGTTACTTAATTAGTAGGGAGAAAATGAATATGACGGCTGAAATGGTAATGGAAATATATAATTGTGATTGGTGCGGAGATTCGGGGGAATATGACGCAGCTATTGAGGATTATCCAGATAGTTTTTACTACCTAGATAACGATGACGTTGTGTGCGATGACTGCAGGTATGATGCGTATAGCTGCTATAACTGTGGTACTACTGGACACTGTGATAATAGCTGCTATTGCGATAATTGCTGCGAGTCATACTGTGACAGCTGCTACTACGATAGCTATGAGCATAGCTGCAGCAATAGTGATGGTATACATGATTATTCATATGTGCCTGATGAATTAATGTTTCACGGCAATCAATATCCATTAGACAATCCCATGCCTGATTTATATATGGGAGTTGAACTGGAAACTCAAGGGGAAATAGGGGATGCGTCCGCATTAATAGATTTTGTTCAACGTGATGATGAGGAACACGCATTTCTTAAAGACGATAGCAGTATATCAGGCGTTGAAATTGTGACTCACCCGATGACACTTGACTACCACCGTAACGAGTACGATTGGCAAGGGTTGATTGAATCAGCCGAAAGTGATGGGTTCTACGATGGCACCGGAGCCGGATTACACGTGCATATATCAAGAGATGGCCTCGGAAACTCAAGAGCTGAGCAGGCACAAGTAGAAACGAACGTGTTAGCTATGCTTGAGATTCACTGGGATAAATGGGTTGAACTTGCTAGGCGTGATAGTAGCCATTGGGCAGCTAAGAATTTGCTGGGCGTATCTATCAATAAGAAGAACCTAGAAGATGGCAAAGACTACCGCAAGGGTAGGTATCAGGCACTGAATTTCACCAACCCAGACACCATAGAGTTCAGGATGTTCAGGTCAACGATGGACGTGAGCGTGATACAAGCTACGCTTGAGGGTGTATATGTCATGGCATTCATGGCCAAGTATCGCAGCCTAGAAAACATACTCAATACCACGTTCGATGACGTGCTGGAGCAGGCTGCAGCCTTGAACCTACACCACCTGTTTGACTACTACACAAGCTAACCACACACCAACTCATAAACAACTCATAAAAGGAGACATGCCTATATGTGCATTATTGCAATAAAGAAATCAGGAACACCTATCGACTGGAACATGCTTGATACGTGTGACCTAAACAATCCCGATGGAGCTGGCTACGCCTACGCTACAACCGATGGCGTAGTAATCAGCAAGGGTTACTTTGGAAACGATGAAATAGAACGGGCTATCAAGGCTGAGGGCATAGATACAACTGCCTTGACCATGATATTCCACTTCCGAATAGCCACGCATGGGGCGGTGAATGAGGGAACGTGTCATCCATTCCCGATGACGAGTGACGTTGATGCCCTGACCGCTACAGACGTGATAGCACCGATAGCCGTGGCACACAATGGAATTATTCCAAGGATGCCGAACGATAAAGACCTATCGGATACCATGCTATTCATAAGAGATTACATGGCACCGCTTGGAGACAGCATAAACAAGGATGCGGTACGCAACCTGATATCCAAGCTGGCTGCCAGCAAGCTAGCCATCATGACCCCTGAGAATCTGTACCTGATAGGGGATTTCATAGACAAGGACGGCTGGCTATTTAGCAACGATACCTATAAAGAGATGGCTTGGACCAAGTACGTCAAGGAGGATATCAGTACGAGGGGAGCAGGCACGAGTACAGACCGCATCAATCGGGAGTGGAATGATGATGACTGGAATAAGTGGGCAGAGTATTACGAGTCCGCAGAATATAACGATGATTCGGTCCTTGCCTACTGCGATTCATGTGGTGACGAGTACGAGGTAACAGATACCTCACAAGATAAGATAGGCGATGCACTCTGGGCACTATGCACTGACTGTACCGAACAAGTATCAGCAAAGATGAATAGCTAAAAATAGATTCACTTGGAGGTGGATAATTGAATAAAGCATACGAGATAGTAACGAATAAGATACTGGAACTGATGGAGAAAGGAATCATACCTTGGCACAAGCCTTGGAAACTGACCGCTGGAATGCTCCCTCAGAATGCCATATCACACAAGGCATACAGGGGTATCAACCCGATACTGCTGGGGCTGGCTGGATACAGTGACCCACGATGGCTCACATATAACCAAGCAGTCAGCAAGGGAGGCTATATCAGGGGCGGTGAGGAGGCCATGCCCATCACATATAGCAGCGTCATAGAAAAAGAGACTGACGAGATAGACGATGAAGGGAACACAGTCATAAAGAAGTTCTGGTTGCTCAGGTATTACAGCGTGTTCAACGTAGAGCAGACAGCAAACATCGAATGGGAATCAATAGACAGGGATAACAGGGTACTCAACCCGATAGCTGCAGCCGACACGATAGTGGCAGAGATGCCCAACGCACCCAGCATAACGCACAACGGAACTAACAGGGCATTCTATAAGCCAGCCACAGACTCGATACACCTTCCAGTAATGGAAGCGTTCGATGATATCAACGAGTACTACTCAACCGTATTCCACGAGATGAGCCACGCCACCGGACATGAGTCACGACTGGATAGGGCAGGCATCAATGACTTCGACCACTTCGGGAGTGAGCAGTACAGCTTTGAGGAACTGGTATCAGAGTTCTCGGCTGCGTTCCTCTGCAACGAGGCAGGGATTGTCAACGGCACCATAGCTAACTCGGCAGCATACATACAATCATGGGCTAACAAGTTTAAGAAGGACAAGTCCCTGATTGTGAAGGCTGCATCGTTCGGGAACAGGGCATCAGACTACATATTAACAAGTGCATAATGCTATTAAGCAGGAGGGTTTCGGGATGAAACATTTTGAATTAACAGATAGTGATTTTCCCCTTAGGAAAATGGTGGTTGAAATTTTCCCACACCAAGTGGATATTGCCATATACGATGAGCGTGAAGATGGCCCAGCGTCACCATATATGACGATGACGATAGCGACTGAGGATTTAGATGCCAGCGGATTAATAATCGTAGGTAAAGAAGGAGCAGGAATAACAGATGACTAGAGATGATGTATTGAAACTCGTAGTTAACCACGCCAGATACAGCGGTGAGGATGGTGAGGGCAATCCAGTCTACACCCTCTCACATAACGGCAAGTTCTACATGTCCGATGACACGTACGGCTTGGTACAGGCAATCATAGAACGGGAAGAGAAGGACAATAAACCAACACCACTCATAGATATATTCACAGATGGAGGTGAATGATGATACCGAATCCGCAAGAGTACGACAGATTAGGTGAACTACTAGACGCACTTTGGGAGGCAATTGCACAGAACCCAACGGGATGGGATGCACTGGAGGAAGTAGTGAAACGGGGGTTGGAGTCATGGCCCGAAAGTGAGCTTATAGATGAGGCCGAAAGATTCAGAATAGATGTATCAGCATACAAGGATGGAGATGAGTAATGTCAGGAAAAGTCACAGACGTACGACACGAGATAAGAACAGACGGGGAAGAGCTAATCCCTGTCACCGATAAGGCAAAGGACTGGTTCGCCAGCCACATACTCGCTACGGCCTCGACAGACACCGTGATAGGGATGTTAATGGACGCAGGGTTCAGGATAGATACCGTATACCCTGAAGGACTTTCAATGATTCCAGATGATGCAGACTATGATGACTCGATGGACGGTGACCACGAGTCAGCCCTTGCCTCCGCAGGCTGGGGAACCGATGAGGATTACGGATATTTCGGGGAAACAGAGGACTTCTAATCCTTGACAATGGCGCTGCTGTTGTGTATAATAAGAACAGCGATGATGTAAGGAGGGATAAGCGATGGTATCAGGCACACGGCTATCGAACGCAGAAAAGATTCGCATATTAAAGCTGACTCTCAACACACGTCTGACAGTCAAGGAGATAGCGGAGACAGTAAGCCGTTCGGATACTTCTGTATACAAACTACTTAGGGATTTCCGTATCCCGTCGAGACCACAGAGAAGAAACCTCAGGGTAGTGGAAGATGCCCTGAAAAATCTGATTGCCTTATCTGGTATAGATACAGATACAGATACCAGTAACAGTAATACAGATACTAGATACAGTAATCTAATAAGCAAGCATATAGATAAAGCTACAGGGTTACATCTTAGTGTCTATCAGTGCATAGATTGCAGTAATACGTACCAGTTAAGCAGCAACGATGAGAACTGGTACCTGACCAAGGGATACCACATTCCAAAGCGGTGTGTCCCATGCAGAGCTACCAATAACGAACGACAACAGCGTAACAAGGGCAAGAAGAAGAAACCTAAATCTCCTGCTGAGGAAATTGTTGACGGCAGTGACATGGTGATGGAGCCAGTCACTACAAATAAGATAGAAAATCTACAGGAAATCATCTATGACCTGATGGCCCTAAGTGATAGGCTCAGTGCCTTTGTACTAGATAGGGAAGCAGTCACAGATGGAGGAGATAGTGAGTCAGATATTTCATGATGTTGAAAGACTACTGTGGGTCGAGATAGACAGGCGGTTAACAGATAGTGAGAAGAGAGCCGACAGCATGGGTACACAGAAGGTTGACACAGAGACACTCAAGTACCTCCAGACTCTTGCTCTCATGGAAATAGCAGTAACCCTTAGGGGAAAGCGATAACGCAAGGAGGTAACCGTGTCGTTGTCAATGAAGTGTGAGGAGTGTGGTCACGATACAGCGTTGTATGACCTGATTGAAGCTGCACGAATCATCGAAAGGCATCCCGAATCCCTGCGTAGATACGTCAGGTACGGCGATGTAGAAGGGATAAAGATAGAGCGCGGGGTTTACTTCACGCAAGCAAATCTAGTCAGAGAACTAGAAAAGGAAGGAGTGTAATTTGTTAGAGACACCGGAGACAAAGTGGACATCGGTAGACATAATGAAGGTTGTCCCTGCCAAGGACAGGAACGACAACCCTCAGTGGGAGTTGACTGTCAGGTGGGAATGGACACCCGTCAACAACAACTGGGGGGAAAGGATATGGGTCTACCGTGAGTCTGCCCCTTCAGTTATAGAAGAGGGGAGGCAGAACGTCCTAGTCGAGAAGGGTAACGTCAAGAATAACAGGGAAGGTACACCCTATGACGGCACCTTTGAATGGATGTACCGCTACAAGATAGTAGGATGGGAGCAATTGCAAGGCACCTTTGCAGGGCCGAGCAAACCACAGCCATCACAGCCAGAAGAGGCAGTGAACGGCACGCTTATAACTGAGGGTACAAACCCTGAGCCTGTACAGAGTGCCCCCGTTGAGGTAATACCTGAGAATCAGATGAGGATAATGAGACAGTCAACACTGAACTATGCTGCCATACTCATGGCCCCTATAGTCAAGGACTTCTCCGGTCCTCAGGTAATGGTCGAAAGAACCATAGACCTCTCAGGTAAGCTGCTTGAATATGTAATTAGTGGGAACATGCCTACATTCACAGACCCAGCTTGGGTAGAAGATGAGAACCAAGACCTGCTAGACCAGCAGATATAGTTGCTGCTCAGAACTGATGACGGGGTTGTCGTTGCCAGACTGGTTAACGGCATCCTCGTCAAGAAAGCTAGGGAGTCCAAGCATATGCTCAGGAGTCCCAAGGCATGGGCTTTCGACAGGTCAATCATAGAGACAGCATCACGACACGGGGCCACTGGAATACGTATCGAAGCAGGTGATACAGGTGCCGTGTTCAAGGTCTCAATGGATATGTTCCTTGAGAAATCCTTTGCCCTCCAGAGAGGGCACAACAGACAGCTTGCCTTGGTCCTTAAGTTCTGGGACACTAGCAGGCCTGAAGATGTTAAAGAAGATAAACAACTGACACTCATTTAGGAGGTGAGTATGGTTGAATTCGACAGCGGACCCCCACAGAAAAAACTTAAACAATACAAGACACGTGTGCAGATGACAGGTTCCATGTGTTTTGATGCTGTAGATGATGAGGCTGCAGCAGCATGGATGACCAGCCAAGAGAATGAGATAGGCATAGCCCTCATCAACATAGACGGAATAAGAAAGATAAGAAATGTACAGGTGGAATTCATCGAGGAGGCAGAATGACACTCGATACCAAGACATCACAGATGGGCCTTAGCATATGGAAGAGCAAGGTTAAGGTCACCCTATCCGACGACAACAAGGGCTACCACGTCCACGGAGACGAGCGTATTCCCAAAGATGTAGTGTTACCACGGGTCACTGGCATTCTTAACATAATAGAGAAGCAGGGACTGAGAACGTGGGCCATGAACATGGCACTGGATAACATAAAGGAGAATCTTAGTTACCTTTCATCTAAAAGAATTGAACTTACAGATGATGGGATTGATGACCTCATTGAGCGAGCACGCCTTGCCCATGAGGAGAAGCGTGACATTGCAGCGGACTACGGCACAGAGGCACACGCCCTGTTGCAGCAGCTCTGCATAGACCCCGACACTGCAGTGCCCGATAAGTTCGTGCCAGTGGTGAGTGCATGGGAGGAATGGCTGGACAACTCCGGCCTTACCATCCTAGATACGGAGACATCCCTGTACTACCACGACACTACCAGCAAGGACGCACCCATATCCTTTGCAGGTACGGCAGACTTGATTGCTATGGATAAGGACGGCACCCCTGTCATATGTGACTATAAGACAGGAGCAAGGCTGTATCCTGAATCCGCTTTGCAGATGGCTGCTTACTCACTTGGTCTGGCTTACTGTGGTATAGGTAAATTCCTAGACGCAGGCAACATGGTCAATACCAAGGCATTTGTCATCAGGCTACCCAAGGAAGAAGGAACCCTGCCTGAAATCAGGGAGGTACGAAACTTGGATGACCAGAGACTGGCGTTCATCAATGCCTGTAAACTCAGGCAGTGGCAGTCAAGCAGGGACAAGTGGGTTCCTAAAAGAAAGAAAGCATAAGTCACTAGGGTGAACCGTTCGTCTTTATAAGTCGAGACGTTAAACTCAAGGGAAGGTTTTTAATATTCCCCTGCCCTTGGGGTATTTTTGCCCCGATAATCCTGTGAACTTAACGGTGATGTTCCAACAGGTGTGACACCTTAGTAGTCCTGAGCATGACTTTAAAAGGCTCATATTCTTACTGGGAGGTGAGCGATGGATGGAGACTGTAACTGTAACTGCTCGGAAGCGTTGCAGGAATCAAGGAAACTCAATACCACACTGATTGCACATATCGAGAAGCTGGAAAGCGAGTCGTTTGATGTCCATATTAAAACGAGAGATATGAATGCTTTCATGCGTGACCTGAGAGACGAGAACAGAATAGCATTGGACAAGATACTGGATGAACTGGACTACCTTAACTACCGTAAGGGAGACCAGTCAGTAGTGAAAGAGGAACCACGAAGGAGGTACCGAATTGGAAACGGATAAGTTGGTGGTTAAGAAAGGAACACTGGTAACCGTTGACTTCCCCGATGGACGCAGCAGATTTGAAGCGTCATATATCAGGGACAGGGACGGCATATTCAAAACAGAACTGCAGGTATATGCACAGTTACCAGTAGACGGCAGTCACAGAATGATAAGAATTAATAGAAGCCACCCTGACTTACTGGATGATATGGACGTGAAGAGACTGATAGATTCTTTAGAAGATAAGACCAAGGACTACCCCAACTTTTACTGGGGGTCACTGGTAGACATGGCAAAGGACTCCATAATAGATACCTATAGGGAAGGAGACCCTGCCGTAGTCATGGGAAATCTCGAGGGATTCACCCCTCGTATCTACGACATAAGACCCATGTTCATCAAGGGCGTGGGCAATCTCATGTGGGCACCCGGCGGTTCGGCTAAGAGCTACTTCGCCCTGCTGAGCTGTGTCATGGTGGACAAGGGACTTGACCTGATGGGCCTGAGGGCACGGAAGGGAGTCGCCCTGTTCCTAGACTGGGAAGAGACTGAGGATGTATTCAGGGAGCGCATAGCTGCCATACACAGGGGACTCGGCCTACCGCTGGATAACTCTGGTGTTATATATAAGAAGATGGCAGGCAGTCTTGCTGACAATATAGAGATGGTCTCCAAGATGGTTATGGACCTCGGCGTAACCTACATGGTAGTCGACAACGTTGGTGCTGCACTCGGCGGTCCCAGCGTAGACCAGATATCAGTAGAGAACTATTTCGCTGCAGGTAACCTGCTTGGTATTACTTGGGTATCTATTGACCACGCTAACAGGGCTGGTGAGACAACAGGTAACTGGCAGATACACGGCTCGGCGTTCAAGTATGCCCGTGCCCGGCAGGTATACGAGTTCAAGAAGGTGCAGGAGTATGACTCAGGAGAGATAGAAGTCATGGTCTACCACCGTAAGTCGAACGACTCAGGTATTAAGTCTCCAAGAGGATATACGGTAAAATTTGACATGGAACCGTATTATGTTTCTGAGATAGATGATTATGAGAACAGGCTAATGAAGGTTACTTTTGATTCGCTGATGTACGGAGACGCTGCGGACGAGTTCCTTAGCCGGGAGCCTATTGGAAAGATTTGCCACGAACTGTTGAAGGCTCAGGGGTCGCTGACCTTAGACAAGCTGGCGATGCGTGTTAGTCATATTAAGGATGTCGATAATATAACGGAGGATACAATACAGTCATCCATAGATAACTTCACGCTTAGAGTAAACGGTAAAAAAATTAACCCGATGATGGTCGGAGCGGACGGGCAAACAGTACACCTAGCAACCTCTGAGGAGGTGGAAGAATGGTCGGTATAGAACTGTTAAAACGTGCGGAAGAGGCAGGACTGACGGTCACCTGTGTAGGCGACAGCCTGAGAATACGGGGACCAAAGTCAGCGGAAGCCATAGTACAGGAGCTGAGTGCTAACAAGAGCGAGGTGATAGCTGCCATTAAAGACGGCACTCTCACCCCTGCTCCAGCCTCAGAGCTGCGTGCTAGGCTCCGCAAGGGTATCGAGTGGTTCCTTGCAGTTGACCCTAAACTGTGGGACGAGAACGATTACCCGGTGTATGACCACAGGAAACTGGAAATCAAGATGATGGAACAGACGCTTAAGTGGCTGGAGCTGGAAAGGCTGCTGCGTAACCTGTACGAATACGAGGGTTGTATCTTTGACGGAAGAACCTGCCCCAAGGAATCTCCCGTCAGGTGTACGGCGTGCGGATAGTATTACCGCACCTGCCACCCAGCAAGGCGTACCCTAACAAGAAGACCCACTACTTTACCCTGTCTTCACTACGTAGAGAGCAACAGGAAGAGATGATTGTCTACGTAATGGAGCAGGGTAAGCCAGACACTCCCTATGAAAGAGCACATATCACCATGACGTGGCGTGCCAAGGACAAGAGAAGTAGGGATATAGATAACCTATTGTCAGCTATGAAGGGCAGCATAGACGGGCTGATACATGCAGGTGTGATTGTGGATGACTCCGCAAAGCACCTGTCCTATACCCTGTACTACGAGTGGGGAGATAAAGTGAAAGAGAACGAAACCATATTAGACATTAAGGAGGTACTGATATGAGTGTCACAGAATATATATTAGTAGGTAGTGAGTATGTGCCGTACATCAAACGGCATAAATCAGACAAGGTGTACTGGGAAACCACGCTACCTCACGAACGTATAACAGAAGAGGATGTAAAGAATACTATAAGAGAGTCTGCGCAAATCAAGTATCGTATATGGTACGGCTGTGGCAGAGCAGAGCTTGTGAACAATAAGACATATGGTAGTTCGTGGGGATATGACTACTTAAAATATAGGCCATGTGATAGGAAACCATATGACAATACTGGATTCTGTAAAGCACATATCAAAAGTGCAAGAGAAGATGGTTACATTCCTGCTACCTATGGCTTAATGGAAAGAGCATGAGTGAGTGCATACACCACTGGGTACTGGAATCTCCTAACGGCTCAGAGTGCAAGGGAAAGTGTAAGAAGTGTGAGGAGACCAAGGTGTTTATGAATATATGGGAAACAAGGAAGAGGCCACGCAGGAATCCCAATACTAATACTGTTACATATACGGAAGATATATACATTAAGCCACAGTCAATGCCAGCACCGTGGCTTAATTCGAGTCGGAAGTAATAACGTCCTTACTCAGTGCGATAATACCTGCGCCTGCAACACCAGCTATCTCAGGGAATCCCTTGAACATGGCTATGATAGCGATGATACCCAGTATAAGTATTGCGGTCAGTACCTGTGGGCGCAGGTGAACGACCTCCCACCATTTCTTCATTAACGTATCATTACAGGTTCTTCCTGTACCCCGTCGTTTATAGTGTTAACTTCAACAGATGAATTTATCACAAGGTCTGCACTGTCAATGTCGCCGTCGTCACCCACTCGCACGTTCTTCAGAGTTAAGGTGCCTATCTCAAAGTAGTCACCATTGAAGGCTCCGTTCCATGCGTTCACATTCTTTAGATGTAACTTCTTGATAAGGACATCGCCCCCTGTTGTGGATTGCCGAATAATAATACGGTCAACCGTCATATCTTTAGCATCGTAACTGACAGCCCCTCTGGTCGATGACATGCTGACATCATTGGTACTCGATGCCATTGTTGGAGAGAATGTATGCCCTGCTGCCACTACTGAGGAGGTTGCATTGATGGTATAGATGTAGCCGTTGGCTAGGTCCATCGTGGGAAATTCAGAGTCTTCAATAATTACTTCTTCTATGGTAATCATATCTGTAGTCGATGTGCCTGTTAGCTGGAAGGCATCGGTCAGACCACCTTTGCCAAGAGAGATGTTCTCGAACTTGATAAGGTCAAGTCTTGTTCCCTGAGGTATGTTGAGCTGCAAGGTCTGTGACCTGTCAGCAGGGAACTCAGCATCAACTATAGGGCTACCAACCATAGACGGAGCTTCATAGGATGCACCAAGCATCGGGAACTGTATCTGCTGTTCTCCACTGGATACCAGAAGGAAGAGGGATGCAAGGAATCCGATAGCTACCGCAGAGAGGGAGCCGATAATAAGTTTCCCTCCTCCAAGGTACACACCACCGGGAAAGGGAATCTTGAAATGCCAGAACATCGGGAGCTTTGCCGTTAGGTTCGGTATCCCGAACTTAATTCTTGGACTGCTAATCTTTTTGTTCTTCATTCTTCTTTCTCCCGTCCTCCTGCATCATTCCAACTATAACTCCTGCTGCTGCGGTCACCGGGTTTGCAAATATCGCAAACGCCACAAGGATTATATCAAGGTGCGGTGCTATTTCCGCTGGCTTGGAAGTAGTCTTCCAAACAATCAAAACGCCCAAAGTTACGAAAGCTAGAAATAACGGACCAACCAATACGATGGTTAAAAACTGTGAACCAGTTAATGTGGTCTTGGTACTTGCCTTTAACTCAACAATTTCCTGTCGGGCCTGCAGTAATTCCTCCTGTAACTCAATCTCCCTATCTGAAATTGCCATTTAATTTAACTAACCTATACCATGAGACCAGAGCAACCCGTTACACCTCTCTACGGAGCGCACAGGGGGTGGCTATTCCTGATTAACCCACCTTTTCCACTGCTTTTACTAGGTTCCAGTACTTACTCATACAACTTGAGCGTTCTGATTTTTCAATCTTCCCGTCCTTCACTGATGAGTGCAAAGTACCAACCAAGTCGATAAGCTCATCGGCACAGGCCTGATACTTAATTGCGAACTTAACTGCCTTCATGAATCCTGCCATGCTGCCTCCTCTATCGACCAATCAATTTATCAAGTAGCTGCCGTGTATGTCGGAGTAGTCGGTGCTGCTGCCGTAATCAACTGCTTCTCCGCTGCATGGATAATTCCATTGGCAGCAGAGTTAGCCAGATGAACTGAGTAGGTGGCATCAGTCAGGTTAGGGTTGTCTGGACCCCCATTATTCCTGTTCATCCACGCAAGCGCATTTACTCGTGTCGCACTTGGGACAGTCGCAGTCTTAGCTGTACCGCCTTCCACCGTGACTACTATCGTTATATCTCCAGTTGCCATACCTAACTCCTTAGCTTGAACTTACCGAACCGTCCCACGCCTTTGCAGTATTAAGGGCTGTGGTGACAGCAGAACTATCCAGATTTGTAAGTTTCGCTACCTCACTTGCCCTAACAGAAGTAGAGAAATTCACTCCACTGTTATTACCCTGCCAGTTTCGTACCGTATTAATGGCACTGTTGATAATACCTCTAGCTGTATCCAGAGCCTCAAGGGTAGCTTCATTCGACCTTGCGTCAGCCATTCCTGACCTCCTGTAATTCTTTTGATAACTCTTGAATCGCTTTGACTAATGTGGGAACTAAGTGTTGATACTCAACGTGCCACATCCCATGTTCCTCGCATTCGTTCCCTGAAACGCATTCATCACAATCTCGTCCACCGCCTTGGTCGTTGATAATCCAAGGAGCAACCTTCACCGTTTCTTGGGCGACCATCCCTGTATAAGTTCCCCTGTAATTCTTGTTGTATTCAGCGGAACTATCTGTAGGGTCGTCCCACTCAAAATCCACCACGTTAAATTTGTTCACCAAGTCCAGAGCATTAGTCTGTGTAGGTCGAATGTCTGTCTTGAGACGTTCATCTGATGAGGTCGTCACCGTGGCATTCCCCAAGTACATGGTAGTCGAACCGCTACCAACTGAAAGCGTAGAAAATGCGTTATTGTCGTTGGCGGCTCCAACCGCCAACTTACCCCATGCGACGGCTCTGGTAGCAGTTAGGGCTTCGGTTGCAGGACTTTCCAGAGTTAGAGGGTGATATAGATTTCCCACGGTATCAGCGACATAGAAGAATATATCTACTCCGTCCCTGTCGCTGTGCTGTTGACCAGCGTGTTTGAATTGAATATAAGCCTCTCCACCATATGTTCCAGTTCCGTGATGTAGATTCTGTGCAGAAATCTGGGCAAAGACATCACTTGCCGATTCTCCATCTCCGATAAGTCTAAAATGCGATGTGCTATCGTTAGAACTCTGTGCAAGTACAAGGTTGCCGTCAGTCCATTCACTGGTGGCGTTGCCTACGTCAATTATTGAGTTATTACGCATATGAACAGTGCCGTAGAAATTTGTAACACCTCCAGAATCAAGGTCAATTCTTTCAGTACCGTCAATCTCAAATGACAGAGCGTTATTAGTATTAATCCTGAAAGGTTCAGTAGCGGAATCAGTAGCAGGGGTATGAATAGTTAAGGTACGGTTATTACTACTTCCCATGTCTGCTTCTAGTTTAACAAGAGGTAAATTCTCATCGGCAACATTGATATGTAATGGGGAATCTGGAGCCGTAGAGCCAATTCCTACATTCCCATCAAACCGACTCGTCCCTGCGTCCACGAAGAGGGCGTAGTCACGAGTACCTTCAGTGGGAGCGTCCTTAATATAGAGAGATGCAGCATCGTCAATCGTATGGCTTGTTGCTATGCCCGGTTCAGATAGGTAGAGGGTGGCTGCAACAGCGGTATTTCCACCAGTGTTTAGAACACTACTACCTCCGAATGCCGAACCCATTCCAATACTGGTTACGAAAGCAGAGTCTCCAGAATGACTTGTAATATCTGGAAAAAATACCCACCCAGCAGCGTAGTCAGATGCTCCTGAGCTAGTACCAGTTCCTGCGAGAGCAGCAAGATAGGCATATTTGCCATCAGCGAATATACTGATGTATGGAGTAGTTCCAACTGTACTTCCCTCACCTATTCTCAGGGCATCTCCCACCCCACCACCAAGGTCATCATCCAACCCGATATAGTAGTCAACGGCAGTACCATCAAAGACTATCTTTGTGTTCTCTGCCCCTCCATCCCCTATCTTCAGGGTGGGAGTGGTTCCAAAAATGTTAACGTCAGCAGTTATATCAACTGTGCCAGTTGCGTTTTTGGTTAGCCAAGCGGTTCCGTCTTCCTGAATTTCAAAGTCTCTGACTGTGCCAGTTCCAACAGCACCATGATTTAAGTAGAACTTTGTACCACTCGCAAGATATCCCATCTGTAGCATTTCACGATTACTAAATGAAGCGGGAGTTCCTTTTCCGTAAGCCTCGAATTGAACATTGTCGCCACCGTCACCCTTCTTAGAAAAGAGTTCTATTCCTGATTGTGTATCATCGGTCTGGCTCATTATCGCCAGAGTATCGCCACGGTCAGTGATGTTATAAAGCTGTGATGCACCTGAGACATTAAGAACTATGTCTCCAGTAGTAGTCAGATTCAAGTCAGCCCCTGACGCTATGGTGAAGTCAGTGCCATCACTCTCAATCTTCTGTCCGTCATCGGCAAAAGTAAGCCCAACGGTAGAAGGAATATTAATATCGTCAGTTGCTTCTAGCTCTATGTCGGCTGCGGAATCCAAGGTGACAGTAGTACCTGCCAACTCAGCAGTACCGTCTGCTGTTATCTGGATGTTTGCTGCAGCTGCGTCATCATCGGTAGTTACTATGCTTAACGCTCCATGTTGAGCCATAGTGATGACAGCCTTGTCACCAGTATCTTGGTCATCATGTATCGTCAGAGTTGTACCGTCTACATCAAAATCAAAGATGGTTAATGTACCGTCATCCATAGTGACGTTGCCACCGTCAGCGGAGAGAACTATATCCAGCCCTGCATCCAGTGTTATTCCACCTGCATCCGATACGGCTGATATAGAACCTGCACCAGTACCTTGGTCTGCATGTATAACGATAGTCTCTGATGTACCACCATCAGCAGTCAGGAGAATGGCATTAGCCCCATTCAGTCCTGACTTTACATTGATACCACCGACATCAGACAGTAACTGTATAGAAGCAGCACCTTCTGTAGCTGTCGTACCTTGGTCATTGAACAGGGTAATCGTAGATGATGTACCACCGTCTACTGTCACGTTGACCGCATTAGCCAAATCCGCAGTAGACCTTATGCCTATTCCACCTGCATCAGATAGAAGGGATATCGACTCCGCTCCTTCTGTAACCGATGTGCCTTGGTCATTGAAGATAGCAATTGAACCTGTGGTTCCACCGTCACTTGTTATATTGACGGCCTTTGCTAGGTTTGCGGTACTTCTTATTCCTACCCCACCTGCGTCTGAGAGGAGAGCAATTGACTCTGCCCCCTCTGTGACTGAAGTTCCTTGGTCGTTAAACAGGGTCATGGTAGAAGTAGTTCCACCATCCACTGTTATGTTTACAGCGTTGGCTAGGTTAGCCGTACTGCGTATACCAACGCCACCAGCGTCAGAGAGTAAAGAAATAGATTCTGCGCCTTCCGTTACGGAAGTTCCTTGGTCATTGAATATGGCGATAGAGCCAGTCGTACCGCCATCACTGGTAATATTCACAGCCTTAGCCAAGTTAGCTGTGGACCTGATGCCCACACCGCCAACGTCGGACAGGATGTTTACAGACTCAGCTCCCTCAGTAACACTTGTTCCTGTATCAGCATGAATCTTGATAGTACCACTGGTGCCAGTACTTTGATGAAGATATATAGCAGCAGCAGTATTACTACTGGATACAAGGTCAATGTCCCCTGATGAGTCTACCTGTACATCGGTGACATCCCAGTCAACAGAGCCGTTAACATCAAGGATGCCGGGTATCTTGACAGAAGATGATGCTATCGTGGCATGAGGAGTTAGGGTTATCTGGTCAACGAACGTGCCCTGTGAGGCAGCATCGTTACCAATCCCCAGTTCACCGCCATCCCTAGCATTTATTAACCACTGGTCTTTAACGTCAGCCCCTTGGTCTGCATATAGATACAGTCCAGCAAGAACAGTATTATTACCACGTATGCTTAGCTTCTCTACATCTATCTCAGAAAGGTGAATCTTGTCGTCAAACTTGTACCTGCGCTTTGAAGTACCCTTGACTATCTCGGTATCAAACTCACCTGCAGTAGCATGGGAATACGAGTAGTAACCGCTGGAGTTAGTAGTTACAGAAGAAGCCTCACGTGCTGTAGTCGTGGAGTTCTTATCGTATATATGAATTGTTGCCCCGGAAACAGCGTCCCCGGAGTCGTCATATACGAATCCTGCGAAGTTGATGGTAGGTGCAGCCATCTATCTTCCTCCTAGTCGAGACCTGTCCCTGAATGCGAGAGCGTCTCTGGTTGTTCCTATAGCATCCTGTTCCAAGTCATCCTCGTCTACAAATATAAGGGTAGTGCCCTGCCCGGCAAGTGCCTCTCTTGCAAAGATGTCACGGGCCTTTATCTCGCCCCCCAGCTCGTAGTGGTAGTATACACCCTGTACATTCACAGCCAGGTTTGGGGGATTGGTGAACAGGAAGTCAATAATAGTACCTCCCTTCTCCAGCCTCCCACCCATGAGCGGTGACTGGTACGTGAAGTCTTCATCAGGCTCATATCCAAGCTCAATAAGAGATGAATAGAATGCCCACTCCGGCTTGGAACCGGGCCATCCCTGAGGTGGTGTCTGAAGTCCCTGCCCTGTAGTCATCCGTCAAGAATTACCACCCAGCACACCTTGTCTCCGCTAGAGGCAACGTCAACATAGAATGTACTGAAAGGCACCGTACCGCCTGCATCAGCAAGGTTAATCTCTATCTCGTTACCAGCGGATAGCTCGTACCCGTTGGTAGCAGTTATATCACTCACACCGAAGTAGGATATACCTGAGTTAGCTGCAAGTGCCTTAACCTTGATATACCTAACCTTGTTAGTCGTATTGGATATCTGCTGCTCGGTTCCAGCAGTACCTACGGTTGTGGTTCCTGAGTCAAATATCATGGCTCAACCATCGTGATACGTGAAGAGCCACGCTCATCGTGTCCTGTGTACTCAAGTCCCGTAGCAGATGCTATATCCACGTAGTAGTTACGTTCAGTGCTATCGTCGTCCCTGAATGTAAACTCTACTAGGTTGGTAGTCTCTATAGCAGATACGAGATTAGCTCTTAATTCCTTGGGACTGTTACCCTTGTAGTTCTTGTTAAGGTCTACTTCAACGGTATGGCCCCACTTGGCATCCATCTTTTTTCGATACTCCAGCGTTACAGAGATAACGTCAGGTGTCTTTTCTTGGTTGTCCGAACCAGATGCACGTGCCAGCTCTATCTTGAACTTGATAGCCCTGAAGGTTGTACCCAGCCCGGAACCAAAGGTATAGGTGTTCACATCTGTACTCGAAGTAATTGTTGAACCAGCTTCATATTCAGCATCTGCGTAATTCAGATAGTAATAAACCTTAACAGTCTCAGTAGAAGAACATCCTGATGTTTCTATTTTCAGCTTGAGCGCAGTCTTGTCCACCTCTGTCTGCTGGGCATCGAACCAAGGAGTCTCATGCTCACCAGACAATGCGTACTCATATTCATTAAGCTGTGAAGGATTTATGATATCGAACGGAACCATCTGGTGGTACACATTACCGTCAAACCCCCACCATAACCTGTAGTCTCCCTGCCCTGCATTGGTGACCATCATCTGGTCAATAGCCTTTCCTGCATCAGCAGCTCGCCACTTTGTCTCCCACCCCGTATCATTCCACGCTATGATGGATGAAAATCCCGAATCCCCCTCCATACAATGAGAACCAAAGCAGCCATGTGATACTGATTGGTATGGTATATCAGTCGTTGCAACGTCGTGAGGGGCTGTGGTGGCATCTACTGCAGCAAGTAACTCGGTATGTGTTCCTGCAAGTTTCTTAATAGTTCCCCTCTTATCTGAAGGCAACCCGTCATCACGGTCTGGACCCATGACAGATATAACAGCATGGATGTTACCGTTGATGTACTTGTATATACCCAGCCCGGAAGGACTGTAGATGGAGTCACGCCATCTCACTGAGCCGGAACCGTTGAACTGGTGAAAGGGAAGATGGAACTGTGTCTCAACGAATCTGGCATTGGCAACATCATGAGCATATAACCCTATCTGAGTGGATGCGTAGAGTATCTGCTCTCCCTGAGCGTCACGACCTACGAATAGGTCAGTAACATAATCATCCGGTACTGGTAACTGTGCATCAGCAACAGGGTCACCAGATATAGTAAGTGTGTACCATAACTGACCCGTACTACTTATCCCCCATAATCTATCATCCCAGAAGGCGATAAACTCAGTTGGAATTGCAGCACCTGAACTTGCCAGTGAAGTTGTTGCTGAATTAGTTTTATTAACAACTGTTGTAGCATTAGCAAAATAACTGTATCCACTTGCCCCTGAACCTGTATTACGATGGGCAACAACTACGTAGTCTGTCCCTCCCATCCTGACAGTAATAGCATCTGTAGGAGTAGATGGAAAGGAGTAAGCACTCCCCCCACTAGTTACTCTAGTCCAATCATTGGATGCTTTAACGTAGTAATACGGGGCTAAATCCCAGCTTGCGTACATCTTGGTGCCAAGCTCGGCAAGCATGGTTATGGCCCCACTAATAGCAGTGGAACCACCTGTTATCTCGGTAGTCGTCTGGTTGGCCAGAGCAGGAAGTACAAGGTGATGCCTGTATCGTAACTGGCAGTTAGACCACCACGCCCTATCAGCGTCCGCTGGCCCCTGCATCCTCTCGACACCGATACCTCCACGCCAGTCAGACCAAGAGATTACGGATGAGCGTATCTGGCTGTCCCGTGTAGTGTCACCTATAACTACCTTTGCAGGGTAGATGGAGGCAAGCACGCTTTGAACTGGTCGGACTATGGGATAGTAAGTATTGTTAAGATATATCTCGTTCTTGTCGACTACCTTGTTTGCCATTACTCAACGGACCTACCTGTAATCAGTAAGGGGAACGCCCTCTTTGCCTGTTCAGCAAGGCCAAGCCAAAACGCTGCCTGCTGCCTGTTCTGGTCTGGGTCGGTAGTTGACCCTCCTGAGTTAGCAGCAAAGGCAAGCCCGGTAGCTCTGGCTATTATGTACGAGTCGTCTATCTCTGTTGTCCCTGAGTCAGTCGTGAGTAACGCTGGCTTGTCACCACCAGTTATCTTTAGCATGGCGTACCCTACCTCGAACTTACCATCCTGAGTAATGATAAGGTCTCTTGCGCTACGGTCTATCTTCCATAGATGCTTGGGGAATATCTCCCATACGGCAGTATCACTTTGTACTACTTTTAAGTCATCTAGAAATACAGTACATGCCCCCAAGTCTGTGCCTGTCTGCTTAAATCCTATGGATATAATCGCAGTATCTGTTTCAGGATTAGCTAACTTAACACGGAAGTAGGTCCAGCTATCTGCTGATAATGCTGGAACATCCAGTGATTCCAGTGGGCTGGCGCAACTGGCAGTATCATCCAGTAGTATCTGTAAGTTACCAGATGCGGTATCAACAGTACTTTTAATCCAACCTTCAAGATAATCGTATTTACTTATATCTTTGCTCCCAATAGATTCTGTAACAATCTGGTTAGTTCCAGCAGCAGCAGGGATAATAAACTTGTTACTTCCTGTACCCTGTTTCTTATCCTCAGTATCAACTACAGGAAACAATAAGACACTCGCACCATCAGAATGGGTAGCAGCAGTAGTTCCACCTGCTCCCCTACTAACCGTAAGAGTATTGGAAGAGATGCTACTAATAGTCATCTTTTCTGAATCAACCAGAATCTGCTGGTCTGCTCTTAATGGAGTAGAACTTGCAACGGGAACAGAAGTTGCCGTTGTACTTGTTATAGCTCCATCCAGAGTAGTAGTTACAAGAGTTGAATGCTCATCGAAAGCTGCATTCAAGTTATGTAAGCTGGTAAATGAAACACTACTACGATAGTACAGGTGATTAATAATAGAGACGTTACTTGGAATAGAAAATCTTAATGCCTTACCATCAGCATGTAATGCGACATGGGGAGAGCTAGACATATCAGGATGTTCTATAGGGTCATAAGCCTGTGACGTAGTATCTATGATTGCCTGATTGATGAAGTCATGGATAGCATTGGGATGGTATCCCTGCTCCCATAACTCATACGATTCTCCGCTGCCTATAGCAGAGACTGCTGGAGCTAGGGTTATATCAGTATCACCCTCATCAAAGTCACTTACCCTAGAAAGCACACCATCATTAGGTGAGGCAGTAAACAGGACATGGTATCCAATCCAGTTGTCGTCACCACCAATAAGGGTGTTGTCTATCAGGGATGTGGTGTCACCGCTACCTGAAGTAGACGATACATATACAGCCCCAAGATTATATCCAATGGACTGTCGTAACTGTTTACGGGTTCTCCCCTGTACAGGCATGGGCTAGCCTCATGATTTGGCATTCACCTTAGACTTCAGGGACTCGTTCTCCTTCTTAAGAGACTCTATCTCCTCGTTACGAGAAGCAAGAATCCTGTTAAGAAGATTAATCTGAGCCGTCTGAGCAGCCTGCGGATGAGCCTGAAATGCTGCGTTTATATCTTCGGGTGTTAACCCGAACTCTTGATTGCCTGCCCCATTCTGTTCGACCATTTATACACCTCGGTAATAGATTCTGTTGTTTGTACTCTCTCGCCTCTTGAGAGCGTACTCCCGAAACTCTTTTAACTGCTTACCTATTTCCTTTCTCTGCGCCACTGTAGGCTTCTTCTTTGAGTCCTTAACACGGCACTCAATTAAGAAGGTCTCCAGAGCCTGAGCTGCCATATCCTCAATGTGCGCCTGAGAAATATCTGGGTCTGCAGGTATCTTAACCACCTGTGACCTACCTGTCACGGGGTCATGGAACTGGAACGTATGCACAACAATGGACACCCCGGTCTCACCGTTGTAGCCAGTGTCTTCACCGCCTACATACGTGGAGCCTTGAGGTGTCCAAAGTTCTAAAGGCTGCATTACCTAATGTTTGTCATTATAAGTGCGTATTCTCCGTCAACTCCAGTTGAGTTGCCCATGTACGCAACTATGGTTCCTTCTCCGTCATCATCAGAATCCAGAACCTCAACTCCACCATCACGAGTATTTTTAGATGCAACTAAAGCTACTCCCTCGTCAGGAGTACCTGTAATAAGTGCAAGAGTTGGACCTCCAACACAAATCCAGCCGTAAGAGCCTGAAGCTATATCAACACATGACCAACCAAGAGGGGCACCTTCTATTCCGTTGTAATCATAAATCTCAACTGCACTGTACGGATTAGCAGTTAGTCCACATTGGATGGCTGAAGCACCACTAGAAATTGCTGCGTGAAAACCATCTTCTTCATCTATAGTAATTACCGCCCCAGCAGCACTGCTCACAGCAGTATTACCTTTGATTCTGTACATATGACCTTCTTCTCCAATGTCATTGAAGATAAGCCATCCGTCTTTGTACTGGTCTTTAGTAAGAGTTAAAGAAGTTGAAAGAGTCATTGTAGTATCACCAGCAGATATGTCTGCCGATGTAGTTAAGTCAAGGTCATCGGCAGTATCGCCAACCTGTTGCATAACAAGTAGCCCAGCAGTTACTGCTTCACCAGTTTTAACGTACATAAAATCTCTTTCGCCAATCTGCATACGAGTACCTACTTTCTGTTTTTGGGCAGTAGTAGTTACTTTTTCCCATCCATATTTTCCCATTATTGTTTGTGGAAAAGACATATCTAACCTCCTTAAAGGTTACTTATTACAGGGCTAACCCCTGCGACCAACCGTTAATTATTTAGAGAATCCTGAGAGCCACGGTCAATCGTTACAACTCTCAGGACTCTATTATACATCTGGGTGCTGTGCCCGTTTATGGAAAGTCAGCTTGGAAGATACTCCTGCGCTGTTCTTGGCCTCTGCCTCAAAGCCACAAGCATCACAGAACCCTTTAGCCGTTGTCGGCTCCATGCTCTTCCAGTCAGTCTCTCTACACCACCGACACTCACACCCTTCATTGGGCTTCCATGTGAACAAACCTATCTGAGCCTTCCGCTTAATGTAATCAGGATTACCGGGAACATTAGATACTGATGTACCCACTGTATCCTGTAAGGCACCATCCACATTATATGAAGGAGTGTGTCGGTACAGGGTAGTCTTGGGTTGCCATTCGTCTATATACGACATGGAATAGCCCAGACCTGCCAGTTCCTGTTTCAGCTTATTTCGCTCAGTTATGTTCGTTACCACGTACTACTCCTAGTTAGCAGTAGACAAAGCAGATATATCAAATTTAACACCTGCGCCACGGGTATCATCAAGTTCAAATACACCGTAGTCAGCAGTCATTACAACTTCTGTAGCCCTGAGAGAAGCATCTCTCTGTCTCTCTGTCCGTGTATCCACGCTCGTAAGCGTAGCCATAGCGGACTTGTCAGCTATAACTCCAATACCATCATTACCACTGTCTTCTGTAATATTACCGTCCTCAAATATAGGGACGTTATTCATGGGCCTCAACCCACTCCAGAAGTTTGAAAGCAAGTCTGCAGACCATCCCTCTGGAACAGAGTTAGAACCAGCAGATGCTACAACCGCAGTTTCTTTAGATAGATATGCCACCGCATTAGGATGGTGGAGTATGTAGAGCTGGCTACCAAACTTATTGGCCTTGGCATAGGCAATAATGCCCTGCAGGTTAGAGGCTTTCATGTATGTTGGCCCCGTACCACCAAGAAGAGTGCCCTCATTAAGGTTCGTATAGAGAGCAAGAATATCTCCGTCTTTCTTTCGTGCCATGCCATCACCAAGCTGTCTTCCAATTATGGAGAACACATTAGGTGCGGACTGCCTGACGAGCTTGTCAGTCAATATGACCTTCGCACCAACTTCTGCTGCGGTAAGGTCAACGGTTGTCATCCCGATTTCTTCCTCGTCTACTATGTCCTGACCATCTACTAGGTCACTCATCGTCATCGTCCCAACCTTGGGAACGGTTACCTGCTTGGCTCCCTTGGGCAGCTTAAACTGCTCAGTGAGTGCTACGGCAGGAGCATTATGCTCTTCTGTGTACCGGGCCGAACTAATGATTATGCGCTGGGCATTTTCAAGATTGCCCGTTGTTGCTGTCTGTGCCATGACAGACCTCCTTAATTACTTGGGTTTATCCTAGCCCAGCAGCCCTTCGTGCTGCTGATTGTGCTTGAGCAGACCTGTCACCTTGATTGTATCTCTCAAGCCATCTATCCTCATCGGTGGAAGCAGCCGGAGAACTTTGACTATCGTCAAAACTCTGCGACGGAACTCGTTCAGCCTTCAGCGTAGCGAGTTCATTTTCAAGGTCTCTTCGAGCCTTGATGTCTTTTGCAGCGTCTTCCATGCTCTGAGGGTTATCATACTGCTTTAATCTGGCAAGGTCAGTCATCTTCAGGTCGTATTTCGTAGCGAAATGTTCCGCTGCGTTAGACTGACCCTGAATGTACTGTAACTCTTGCTGGTGATTCTGTTGTGTCTGAAACGCCTGATTCTGCTGTGCCATCCAAGATTGCGTCATCTGCTGCGCTTGGTCTGGTAAGTAGCCCTGTTGTTCCAGATTATGCTGTACCTGTGCAGCCTGTTGCTGCCACTGTGCCTGCAACTGACCCTGCTGGTACTGCTGGTTCTGTTGCTCTACCGTTTGTAACCTTCTCTGCAGCTCATCCATATCAGGGGATGGCTCTGGAGCAGGCTCCTGTACGGGAGGAGCTTCGGCAACAGGAGCAACAGGTGTATCAGAAGCCTCTGCTGGTGTATCAGGAGCCTCAGATACAGGAGTATCTACATCAGGTGATGTATCAGTATCCTCAAAGGTATTAACCCCTTCAAATTCAGAGGTGATATCCGTAGTTGAATCACCCGTTTCCGGGGCTGGTGCCTGTGTTGTATCTGGTTGTTCTGCCTGATTAACCATAATTACCTCGACTTAAAATAACCTTAGTATACCCTACTGTCAACGGGTTCCCGATGGTTGATGTGGCATATATCCACCTTCACCAGTTCGATACATCCTATTATGATAACGCTTTCCTATATCAGTTACAGGCTGATAGAAATCTCCGTACCAGAAAACAAGGGCCATATCCAGATAGGGATAACCTTCTGTCTGGGCACTCTGGATAACATGCTGTTTTCTTAAATCAGACCTTCTTTTAACAAGGGTTTGAATCTGCCTGTCAGAATCGTACATCTGCTGCTTTCTACCCCTGTCAAAACTAAGGTACTCGTTCCACTTCTGGGCTATCTGGGGCATGGTTTGCGTTGCATTAGGTGCCAGCTGGTTAATGTCTCTTCCTATGTCCCAGTATGGCCCCATTAATGCTCTGGACTCGTCGTATGCTTTTTCCCGTGGAGTATCGTTAGCACTTAAGGCACGCATAAAATCGGCATGGGTTGTATCTCTGGCAGCTTCAGAAGATACCCGTATATTTTCTACGTACTCTCTTCTTGCCTCAAAGAAATTACTCCATTCTATATTGTCAGGGTCATCGCTTACGGGTTCGATAGCGTAGTACCCGGCAAGCAGTAAATCCACACCTACCCTCATATCCTCCATCTTGCCTGCTGCGGTATAAAGAGAATCGTAATACGCATCTCTTACTTCAGGTGACTGATTCTGTATTGACCGATGGTAAATCTTTGATATGGCTAGCTCTGCGCCTTCAAACTTAGCCCATTTTTCTGACTTCTTTGCACGCCATTCACTAGGAGATAAAACATTTGTCCTAGCTCCCCTTGTCCAGTTCTCCAGCTTGTTATCGTTCTCTACCTGTTCTATGGTAAGAGCTTGTCTTACACGACTGGTAGTCCTTCCTGCATTTCTTACATCTTCTTCAGATACCTGACCACCAAAGAGCCGTTCAGTCTCTGCACGTGCTGTCTCACGTAATCCTCCCCCTCTGGCAGGGGCAAAGGAATTAAGCATCGCATCCCAGAAAGGAATCTCCTTACGGGGCATACGTAACTCACGGTCAAACTCTTCGTATTCTTCTTCTGTTAAAGCAGTACGAAACTCATTACGGGATACCCTGTCCATCTCACGATAGTCAGCAACCTTCTGTTCCATCGGACGGTCATTGAGTTTCCAGAGGTCATCTATAATGTGCATCACAGAATCGGCACCAGAGGTTACCAGACGACCAGCCCCACCAAAGAAACTCTCATATAGATGGTTAACCCTCTGAGGACTTCCTATTATATTGTCCACAAACTCCGGCATAGGTATATTTTCTGAAGCATACTCTCCCAGCCCTGCCATCCTACGTGCAGTTTCTGATGTAGTCGGAATATACTGCTCTTCAAGTTCCCTGCCTTCTAAATCAGGGTCTACGATAGGTGCCCGTCTCCATGTGTCATATCCAAATATCTCTTCACCAAAAGATTTAAGTATTTCTGGTGATGGAATATCACTGATAGGAGATGTGCTTTTGAACACTTCTATAGCCAACTGTTCTTTATCAAAAGGAACCTCTTCATCTGTAATCTCATCCAGTAAAGTTATATTCTGCATTAACATATTCCATTCCCGTAACTTATGAGGAATGACTATGTATCTTGGAGTAGGACGATTTGTTCGTGGGTCTAATATGTAGTCTCCATTCTCATCCCTTTCTGCATGAAGCATAAAAATCATGGCGTTATACCTGATGTACTTTGGGACATCATAGAAAAGAGGAATATCGTTATACTTCTCACGCTTATTCCAGTGATTTAATATGGTCCAGTAAGTCATCATCCCCATAGATATGCGGAATGCAGCAGCCATAGGTCCACCAGTAGCCACATCCATGTATTTAGATGTAACGCCCTTCGGTGTACCTCTTATTCCTTCGGGAAGCCACCGACTGCTAGGTACATAGTTTTTAACCTGCTCACTTATCGAACCCCATTCAAACTGTGGGCCACCACGTACTGGATTACGGACAGGCCGTATCTCTGGATGTAGATTAATCCCTAAAGCTCGCCACGGTAACTTGAAACCTTCCGCAGCAGCATTTAGAAATAAGAAATAGTTATTAAAATACCTAACTTGGTCACCGCCACGACCAAAGTTAATCGTTGCCTCTATACCATTATGTGCTGAATGTCTTCCTTCGGAAGAATCAGCAAGCCCAAACCCACGTGACTGTGGATTGTCGATAACACTGCCATCCACATCAAATCGTGGCACCCAGCTATCCAGCATTTCCCTCTGGAAATCCTCACGGGACAGATTCATTAACCTATCGTATTCCTGTTTTCCTATCAGCTTCTTAAGGGATTTCTCAAATACCTTTAATCGTGGAGCCTGCTCGATAGCCTCACCAGTAGCAGGTATTGCACGCCTTAACTTACGTCCAAAGTTACGGATAGTTCCATCTCTCACACTATCCCGTAATGCTTTATCTAGTTTCTTTCCTGTCGGGTCATCAATAACACGGGCATTATCAACATGACCTGCTTCCTGTAGTTCTCTCTGTATACGTTTATATGCAGCATTAACCTCAAAATACCGAGCCTGATAGCCACCCATGTACTGGGACATCTCTGCAAGTCTGTCTTCACCATTGATAGCAGCTTTATACAGACTCTGGATAATACGTATTATGCTTCTGTGTGGACCTATACCAGCACGAAGCATCACGGTATAGGAGTCTATAAGGGCATTTCTGGTAAAGAAGAGAGGGTTATACGTGGTATGAACAGAACGAAAATACCCGTTTGTTGCTGCAAATATCTTATGTGCCTCAGTTACTCCACGTGTGGAAAGTCCTGAACGTCCGTTAACAGCATCCCAGAGCCACTTGGGAACCGGGCCACCATCGGCAGCTCCGTAGACCATTCTTTCTCCACCCTCGTAGAAGGAGAAGTATCCTGACGCTGCCTCTTCGTTATACGGGATTGCCTTTCTTATGAACTTATCGCTTAAATCTTTAAGGCCAATCTCTTCTGCTATTCCCATACGTACCACGTTCTTGGTCACATCGTTACGGGTAATACGTAGTTCTGTCTGTATGAGCTTACGCAGCATCGTGTCACCAAGAGGTGGTAACGCTCCCATTACCTCAGGGTTCTCACTGTAGGCATATATTCCGTCAGATTCCACGCTGAATCTATTAGTACTGGATAACCCTCTTGCCTCTGCATCGGCAAATTCGATGTACTCGATAGGGTTATACCACGGATACTTGGCCTTTAACTCATCATGAACCTTTGGACTGATAATACCTTCATCACGAAGACGCATACGCATCTCCGAGTAAAGGTCACGTGCCTTCTCTGCTCCCTCAACAAGAGCGTCGTACTGCTCTTTAGTGTACTCAGCTCTTAACTCGTCATCCCATTTAAGAAGATTCTCAGATGATGTTCTCTCTCCAGTAACCGGGTCAATAATATCTGGTAATTTCTTCTTCTGTAGCCTTGCACCTTCCTCGATAAAAGGCCAGTGTTTAAACTGCAGATATCTTTCTATATGTGCCTGAGTAACACCCTTTGCGAGTATAGGTTCTATATCGTACCTGATGAAGTTTGTATATCTCGCTGCTCCACGTAACGGCGCACCAGCAGATAAAACAATTCCAGAAATCACATCCTCTTTACTGCCAGCACGGAATATGGCACCGGGATGCTTGGAACGGAAATAGTTATCCTGCAGAAGCCGTAACCCGAAAGTGGAATCCCACCATGAAAACATCATCTTGACGTAGGTATCAGCAGAAAACGGGAATCTGTCCTTTATGTTTCGTGCTATTACATTGGGAGCATCCATTCCAGACTTTGTAGTATTGGTCTGTGGAATACCTGATGCAGCTCCTTCTTCAATAGCAGCGTGACCAGCATCACCAAGCTCACGACGACGCTCAATAAAAGAACTGGGTTGAAACTCCTGAACCGATGGCACCGCTGCCTCGGTGGGGCCAACACCAGTGATTGCTGCTTCCGCTGCACGTGTTGGAGGAATAGCCCTTGCTATCTGTGTTCCCGGTGGTGGCTCTGCTGCACGTACAGGTGGCTCTATTGATTCCGCAACACGTGTCAGAAGTTGCTCATCTGTTAACGGGGCAGGGTCTATTTCCTGAACCAGACGAGATATCAGTGCCTCATCATTAAGTCGTGCCGGGTCTATCTCGGCAACAACTCTTTCTATAAGCTCTTCATTCTCTCTTATTCTGGTAGCCTCTATATCTCCAGCAATACGTGTAACTAATTCCTCATCAGTTAAACGAGCTTCAGGGGCTGCTGCTGCAGGTATCGGTTCTAGTCCACGTTGTAATACGTTGAGATTGTCTGTTAATTGTCTTCTGTTGTTACCTTCAGCGACTATTGAAACTTTTGATATTGGAATAGGATTAGAAGTTACTGCTGACACTTCCTGTGTACCATCAGCAGCAGTTGATGCGTATCTAGCTGTCCAACCATCAGCATCCGAATAATCAATTGCAACTAGAACAGCAGGTCTAGAGGGGTCATCTATAAATTGAAGTCTAGGTTCGCCAGCAGCATATATTCTTCTATCCCCTCCGGGTGCTGCTTCAAGTACCCCTCGCTCTACAGCATCATCATATTGTTGTCTATCCATAGCTCTATATAAAACTTCGGGAGCATTACCTTCAGGAGTTCTAGGTACAACATTTCCGTCAGCAAATCCTTCTACTAGTCTTGTAGTAGGAACTGGTACCTCTGTCACTGCTGCTGTAGGTACAGGGGCAGGCTCAGGAGGAGTAAATGGTATTACTTCACCTTCTGGCACATCTCCTCCCATGATTGCACGGCGTGCAGTTACAGGTTCTGGTGTCACACGTACGTCTGGTTCGGCAAGTACCTCAGCTGCCACGTCACCTACCTCTCTTACACGAACCCTGTCAGGAACTATAGCATTGGGATTCAATGCAGCACGGCCGTCCTGAATCCTGAACTGACTGCGTATCCCTGTAAATCTATGGAATACGTTATTCGATAGCCCTACTGCCTGAGCCGGGGTAAAGGTCTGTGTCTCTCCACCTACCTCAAGACCGTCAATCATATCGTTAGCAAGTTTAAGTATTCTTCCTGATAAAACAGATACCTGTCTTCTGTTTAATACTGGAGTAGATAACAATGCGCTTCTGGCACCACGGCCAGCTGCCCCGACTAACTGAAATGGTGCCTTGATAGTTGCAGCAAGAGCCTGTTCCATACGGGCAATTGGAGTTAATGCAAGCTCAGTAGCTCGTAGTGCGCCACGGGCTACAGGAGCAGCCCTTCCAAGCCTGCCTGTAGTACTGAGTCCCTGACCTGTACGTGCAGCACGGGATAATCCCTGTACTGCCCGTGCTTCTGGCAGGGCAAACCAAGGAAGCTCTTCTAGGGTTCCAAGAACACCGGGAGGCAGCTTGTATAAGTCTTGGCTTATCTCTCTACGCTCACGCTGGGTAGCTGGTATTCCTGTTTCTACCTCTTTGCGTGCTGCTTCTTCAGAGATACGCTGCTCTCGTACAGTATCGGTACGGGGCAATATAGGTTTGTCTGTCCATTCTGCCAGAGGAGCTGCAAAAGCACGGATTATAGGATTATCCAGTATCGGATTAGCCCTTATTCCCCTGCGTCCAGAGATACCCGGAAATTCAGGGTCTACGTACTGCTCAAAAGCATCCCAGTTGAGACCAGTTCCGGTATCTTCCCGTCTAACGGGGATAGTTCGTGCTATCTCCCCGGCAAATGGCTTTGCAACACCCTCATGTACGTCCCCTACCTTAGATAGTGCCCACTCGACAGGTGGTAATGAGGCTATCTGACCAAGTTCTGTGCCCAGTCCGGGGAAAAACTTGGATTCAGGGTCTCTGTCCCATAGATACTTCTTCCATACGGACGGGTCTTGTGGAGCCTGTGGCTGGGGTACGGGAACAGGAGGAGGAGCAGAAGGCTGTTGTGGTTGCTGGGCAAACTGCATCCGCTCTTGGGCAAGTTGCTCAAGTTCACGGCGTTCCCTGTCCCTGCGTTGCATCAGGGTTTCAGGTTCACCCCACTGGTGCCACCAAGCGTGAGGCATTAATAGAGGAGGAACCTAGTACTAGGAGAGAACTGCCTAGTTGATACCCCTCTCTGCTGTGGTGTCCGGGCTGCGTATCTATGTGTATACGGATTCTCTGTAGCAGCCTGTTCGAGATAATCTGTAAAGCTGGTCATCTTGGAGGGGTCAGTTCTATCTTGAAGCTCCTGTCCTTTTACTCCGAGAAACCTGTTATAGACATCTGAGAACTGTCCACCATAATAGTCTCTGGCTCTCTGCTGCATAGGTCTTGTACCGCCAAACTGCTGTCTGCCAAGCATACCCATGTATGCAGTCTGAGGCTCCATCTCCAGTTGGGTCTGGAAATAGTCGTCAAATGAAGCTAGGTTTCCATTAGTCGCCATATCTATCCTCTACGCATAAGCGGAACTTACCCACTCTGAAAACTTACCAGCACCCTCAGGGCCATACTGAGTCTGCATCACATCGTATATATTACCTAAACTACTTCTACCTTGTTGACCAAATCCGGGACTCATACCTAATGCAGCCTGACTTGCGCTTAGTATATTTGACCTATAATTCTCGCTTCCGGGGTCAAATAAAGTCGACCACGCTGGTGATAAGCTAGACCAGTCAGTCCCTCCGTAACCACCAAGGTGTTTTGCCAGAGACCCGTAAGATGACCTAACATCTCCTAGCCCCCTACGGTCACCTTCAAGATACTGCCTAAATGCAGCCCCTGTATCCATTGGGTCGCCTTCATAGCCACCCTGACCTGAGCCAAGTAGGAATCTGCCGTATGCAGGTTGATACCCGGCACCTAAAGACTGCATTCCTCTTGCCATGCCACCAAGGGTGGCACCGCCATACGGAGCCATACGCCACTGTTGCCACTGTTCAAATGGGCTAAGTGATTGCTGCCACAGAGAGGTAGGACCACCAGCACCGCCAATGGCAGCAAGGTTTGCCCCGGCAGCAGTATCCTGACCAAATGGCAGATTGGTTGTCGGGTCTATATCTACTGATGAACTAACAGGATAGCCAGTAAATTTTGCACCATTACCAGCAGCAGCAGCATCCGCTTCTTTCTTCGCTGCTTCAGATATAACTTCTGTTGTAGTAGATGGAGTCGTTACGTAACCAGCAGCAGCAGCAGCAGCATCCGCTGCTTTCTGTTCTCGTAATTTTCTCTCCGCTTCCTTCTGTATCGCATCCTTTTCTTCCTTGGTACTTGGTTCCACTGTAGGCTCATCAAGAGGCCCACCAGTACCGGGAAAACCACCACCCGGTCCAGCAGCAGCTATTGCATCTGCTCTCCTCTGGTCTGCAACAGTTAAAGGTTTAACGGCCTCTACTGCTTTAACAGCTTCTACTTCTTCTTTAGGAGATACTACAGATGGCCTTGCAGGAGTAACTTCTTCTTTTGGAGATACTACAGCTCTAACTTCTTTAAGTTTTCTTTCTACCGCAGTTGTGGATGTAACGCCCTGTGGGTCTTCTGCAAGAATTCTTACGGCTACTTCCTCAGCTTCTTCATTAGTACCTTTGCCTTTCTTAAACGAAGGATTATCCATTACTGCCTGTGTAACCTGAGCTAATTTCTTATTGGCTGCTACAGCTGCTTCATTAACAGGAGCCTGAGCAGCAGGAGTTCCTCTGACTGACTCGTCAAAGAACTCTTCAAACTGTGGGTCTCGTGACCTTAACCATCTATCTGTTATCGGACCTGTAATCCCCTCTCTCAAGCTACCACCACCAGTTCCAAATGCTCCAAGCTCACCTTGCATTCCACCTACATCTGTCATAGTTCCGAGACCAGCCTGTGGAAATGACCCAGATTCAAGTTCTGCCATCTGTGGAGAGACTGCAGCCTGACCGGGGACGGTTCCCCTGAAACCTGCTGGCTCTCCAGCAAATCCTAACTCTGTAGGAGCTATCTGCATTAAATCACGAATCGTAGACGGGTCTGTGGTATCCATTAATCTTCTTACAGGATATTCAGGAACTCCGACTGGACTCCATTTATCAGGAATATCTTCTGGCCCCCACCTAGCAGGATTCGTCCATCCACCCCCAAAAGTCATATCCTGACCCATTGGTCCGACTTCTGACATTGCGTCAAAGGGAACTGAACCAAGTCCTGTTTTCTGTAGAGCAGACCGTAATCCAATCTCTCTCATCTGTTCTGGAGTCAGCATTGGTGCCGATGGAGGTGGCTCAGGACCGATTGGTACATTCATATCCATCGGGGCAGAACCGCCACCCATACCACCAAGGAATGGCCTTTCTGCTGGCGGTACTGGCATATCCATCATTCCACCACTGATTCCTCCAAGTAGTGGAGGGGGAGGGGATGGAGTTGGTGGAGGTGCTGGTACTGGCATTGGAGTAGGTCGTGCTACAGGTACATTTCCTATATCACCCGGCTCTCCCGGCATCCCTACAAAATCCTGAAACGGACTTGATGCAGGTGCAGAAATCTGCTGAACTGCAGATGATATTGCATTAGCTGCTATTTCAGGAGAAAGGTTTCCCAGTTGCGGAGATGCAGCGAAAAGAGCAGGAAGGTCAAATTCTTCCTCTCCTCCGTACATACCTCCACCGAAAAACGGGTTACCCGTATGCCAAGGTCTATGGGGCATATTATCCTCCAGCAGCCGGGGGTATCAGCCCAAGGCTTGCTAATCTGGTCTCTGTATTCTGCGCTCCCGGTCTTGGTGTCCCTGCAGGAACAGATGGGCCGACTGGAGCGGTTGGCGCAACAGGCGGTACTCCCATCCCTGCGTTAGGCATTACTGTCGGAGGAGCCATCGGGCCTCCTCCACCGGGACCGGGTGGAGGTGGTGGACCACCGGGTCCAAGGGGTGGCGGTCCCCCCGTAGGAGAACCGGGAGGGCCACCACCGCTCATCATCTGCGACTGTTCCATCGTCTTCATCATGAAGAGGCGTGTGAGTTCGCCCTGATAGAACATGGCAAGGTCTTGTCTTCCCTGCCGTAAAGCAGCCTGAAGCATAGTCCATAGCTGTGCTTCAGGAAGCATACTCTCTGCCATCTGTGCGTTGATAGAGTCTTCCATCTGGTCTGCGGACTGGAGTCCCAGAACGTGGTCACGGATGAATACGTCAGGTAGTAGAGGCGTTGGTCCCTCTCTTGCTATCTGAGCCATGCTCATCTTGGTCATCTCATCCTGAGGCAGCTGTCCTACAAACTTAATCTCCGCATCCCCTGCGTTCTTTACCGTATCCGATGATATCTCTTCAGAGAAATACATCCTGTTCCTGTCCTGACCGCTAACCTCTATGGACTGGAATGAGCCAGTGATGTACTGGTCTGAAATCATTCTGGCGATACACATATATGCCCGTTCCAGTGCCTGCAACTTAGGCACCAGAACAGTCTCAACTCCCTGTCTAAGGGTATTGATAGCGAATCCTGATAGCTGGAACTCAAGCTGTCCGTAGATGGAGTGGGGAAGTCCACCCCTCTGCATCTCCCCTGAGACGAGTCCCATGAAAGCCCCTGATTCCTTTGCCATCTCGAGCAGTCCGAGAGGCTCAACGTCCTCTCCCTGACCGAGTGCAATCTCAGAGCCTTCCTTGTACGGGTCTTCCTCAAGTGTCTTGGTTCCGTCACGGGACTTTACCTTGAGTCCCTGCCTGCGTGACCTTGCGGTAAGCTCCAGCATGACGCTCATCATGAAGTTATGCTTTTCAAACAGGTCACGGGAAGCCTTGTAACAGGACTCACCGTAGTCTTCCATCGTATCCAGATTGCCAGTATCGGTAACGGACTGGACCATTGGTGTCGCACCGACTGGTCCTATGAATACGGGAACCTCGTCTGAGCCGTGAGTGGTTCTCTTCTTAAGAATCATCTCTTCCGTGCAGACTATATTGTCCTCACGGTCATAGAAGTCGAATACGTCAACCGCATCGTCATCGTTCGGGTCGTCACCCTCTCCTGAGACATTGACATCGTAGATTGCCTTTATCTCTGAAGGAGTTTTCTTGGTCTTGTAGCACGCCCAAGCAAGCCCGTTCTTCCCTTCACCCCAGTAGGTGTGCATCGTATCCCAAGGCTGGACATCGACGTAGGTCTCCCCGTCCTCATCCTTGACAAGCAACGCTCTTCCTGAGTACCAGCCCCTGAGGGTGATATACCAAGCAAGCTGTTGCCTGACGGTAGGTTGAAGACGCTTGGTAAGACGCTCATCTGCAGCCTTGAGCAGTCCTATGATAAACCTTTCCTTGGCATCGTTGTTCTCACGCATCTCCCTGTCGGAGTTTCCGTAGGGAATGCGGACAACCATCTCTGAAGATGTCATCCAAGAGATTAGTTTATCGGCATATACCTGTGGTTCGTTGGATGTGTAGGACTGGTAGCCCTCTCCTGCGTCAAACTCCTCCAGTCGGTAGAGCTTGTGGTCGTCATCCATCCGTGAACGCAACGGTTCAGTTAAATCGTAGTGGTTATCTACTAGGGCAGATATCTCTTCGGGCGTGTAGTTAGCCATTTACCAGCGTTTCACCATTATCTTGTTTTTATCGGTGACGTAGCCGTACCCGTAGCGATTTATCAACCCGTAAATCACTGCCTTAACGCCGTGGTTGTACCTGTCCTCAGGCGTTTGCCCGACAATGTTACCATCCCTGTCCATTTTCCACTTGTACGCACGGGCCTGACCGTCGAAAGGGTTTGGTCTCACACCGAACTCCGATAGTATACCCTTACACTTGGGGTCAAATACAATTCTGGGTTCCGTTCTGTCCACCGGGTCTATCTTCAAAAAGGATTTCAGCCTCTCTGTCCCCTCATTGATACGAATCTTCTCCGAATCAAAGAATAATCCAGTTCTCTCAAGCCATACTTCGGCAGGAGCAGCCATCGCCTGATGCTGGTAGCCTGCAACGTCTATGACACCGAACTGTGCGTCCCTCCACCAAGGCTTACTCTGCGCTATATCTATTATTTCATCAGTAACTAGGTTCCTTTCGTATATTTCATCAATAACTCTTACTTGGTCATTGACTATCTGGATGATTTCACAGGCGTATGCCTCTGCATAGCCGGGGTCAATCCAGATATGAACAGGAATATCGGGTTCGTACTTCACTTCCCTGACATGGATATCGGGTCTTATCTCTGAGAACACCATTCCCTGAGGCGGTGCCGGGATTCCCTCAATCCTCTCCATGAAGAAGTCGTCTGATGATGCCTTCTTAAGCTCCAGAATCTCCGGGTCGTTCTTACCACCGGGGTATAGATGCTGGTTCGAGTAGCTTGGAAGGGAGAAAGCCTGCTCGTCCTCCGAGCCTGAGTGCTGCCAAGCCTGATACATCTGCGGATACCAGCCAAGAGAGCCTTCAAACGTGCCTGAAAGGAACATCCACCCTCTCTTAGGTGCGCACCTACCACGTAATCTGTGAAAAGTCTCAAGGTCGAGCTGTGATGCCTCGCATCCTATAACTCCGTCAGGTGCCCTCATAGCAAGAGTGCGTGGGTCTTTTGCAGATTTCGTCTCTATACGGGTGCCGTCTGCAAGAATAATGCGTCCGGGGTCTACCCTTTTAGAGGATTCCTTAAGCAGTCCTAGAGCAGCAAAGTCCTGAACAAGGTATTCAAACTCTGCCCTAGTCCTCTCGTAGTCCGCAGCCACCAGCCAGAACAGCCCTTCGCCGTGTGTCTCAAGAAATCTGGCAAGGAGATACTTGGAGGCGACCATAGACTTCCCGGCCTGCTCTCCCCCTGCCACGAGAGTGAAGCGTTTACGGGAACCGAGGATACGTTTCTGCAGGTCGGTAGCGGTAAACCCTACCTTGTCATAGATAAAATCTGATAGTTCATTAGCAGATGCAGTGGTCATTCCATCAGTTCGTTGAAATACATGCCTCTTGTAGGCATGGTAAACGGAAGTGTTCCTGCTTGATTGACTAATGCACGAGTTCGTGCATTATATGGGTGGCTCCAACCACCTTGATTCAAATCCCAGTACATATCTTTCATTGGAGCAGGAGGAATAGGAGAAGGGATAGAAGGCCCTGCCTGTATCTTAACCTTATCTAGGTTTGCCTGTCGTTGACTTACTAATTCCAACATTTCATCCAAATCGGCCAGTACTCGTTCAGGAGACCTGTATTCCGTTGGTACGGTAGAGTAAGGAACTTCTCCCTTAGCTGCATTTACATAATCTGTGAAGGTATAGGGATTCTCTACTGAAGGAATAACATCCTGAGCTTCTCCAAATCCCCTTGTTCTTATTCTTGGAGTATCAGGTTGAAACAACGGGACATCAGGAATAACTTCCTCTACTCCCTTGATACCGTAGTTCTTTTCAATAAGAAAATCCTGCCAAGTCTTTGGAGCTACTTTCCTTGGAAGAGGGTGAAGCCATTCTGGTCCAGAGTATATCTCTGATGGAAGCAAATCTGTTGGCTTATTCCCATAAACACTACCGGGAAGAAACTGGTCTGGAAGTGCCTGACTCTGAACTCCTCTCTGAACAGTAAAGTCAGGAGGGTTTATTCTCATGGGGGCATTAGGGCTTCCCTTTATCATCTGGGATGCTACAGCAGCATCGAACTCAAGAGGAGGGTCCAATCTTTTTAATTCTTCTATCCTCTGTATGGTATCGTACGCTTCCTCTATCGCCTTCTTAGCTTCAGGGGATGCTGGCCCGTACCATGAATGGGGACCAAGCGGTGTATTTTTTACGGGCTGGGCAGGACGGAATCTACTGGCAGCATCCGTGATGCCAGACCTAATACGAGACGTGATAGGAGAAGTCAGTTTAGATGCCCATCCAAGAGACAGCAAGTCAGCGATATCCATTCCTGTACTAAATGACCTTCCCCAAGGTCCCATCTCAGGCCAGTAGGTTGCGGTGGACACGCCGGGTATCCAAGGAGTTAACGGGTTGGCTGCAATCTCTGCACGACTGGGTGGGCTGAATGGAATCCCACCAACCATCTGCATTCCTACATCAGGAGACCAACCTCTAGATATAAACTCTTCCGGGCTTACGAAAGGCCTGTGGGGGCCGATATGTCCGGGAACGTGAGTCACTTAGAACTCCTAGCTGCGTTTAGATTTAAGGATATTCTCTGCCTGCTGATGAACAGATATTTCTTCTGCAGTAGGGGGGTCATCGAATTTAATTCCCCTGAACTTCTTACGCAACTCCACCATAATATCCTTTGCGGTGTCGTCAGTAACAGTAGTCTGGGGCCTGTATTTATCGGGTTTCAGTCCGTTAAGGACAAATATCTGGAGTACCGGGGGGCAGTCCGGTTCCTTTACCCTCTGGTACACGGTGTACTCTATCTCTTCCGCAAAGTCCTCGTGGGCATCCGCAAGCCTGCTGGCAAATCCGTTAACGTCCTTTCTTCTCCAGCTGGACACGGTACCCCTGTTAATCCTGACTACCTGACATGCGTGCTTGATAGTGCCGTGAAACTCAAGAGCCTCAAGAAAAGCATCCTGACGGGCCTTGACCGCCTCAGGATTGTTGCCCCAGTGGCCGGGTATCTGTGCGTTACTTGCTGGCATTATCTCTTCTTCCGGGTGTTAGTCATCTTCTTACCAGTACGCTTGGCTGCTTTTTTGGCAGCAGCTTTTCCCTTAGCGGTATACGGGTAATGCTTTTTCCCTACTCTGGGCATGATAACCTCCTGCATCCAGCAAACTGGCTGGTGGTCTTTGACCAAAAGATACCACACATGCCCTACAGTACACGAATACCTGTGTTCTTTTCTTCTCTTTAATCCCTTATCTTTCGGGGAACAAACCTCTCCGCACTCCCTGTAAGGACAGGCCATGTCGTACCTGATATTCTCAGCACCGTTACCGTTTAAATACGATACCGTGTACACCTTCGTGGAGAAATTTCCACGGGTGCCTCCCTTCTTCGGAACCACCTCCATCCCTATAACCTGACTCTCCCTGTTTTCCCTGACACGCTTCCTCTTCCTGTAATCCTCTATACGTGGGTCAATTGAGTAATCAGCATACCCACATCTAATACATATACTTCCCTCGTAATCTAAAACAGTTGGCCCGAAACACCTACTACAATCATGTAATTTAACCATCATTCCCATGCTACCATGCCTGTGGGGGAGCGGTAATCCCGGCGTGGTAACTGCCTCATCACATCGACCACCCGTCCAGTATGTATGCCGGGGACTAATCTGGTATCTCCCCCGTAAGCTCAATAATCTCAAAATCCTCAAAAATGCTATAATCCTTCACGGGAACGGCACCTCCTAATTGAATCATCGCAAAACGTTCATCACCGTTCCCAACTCTTTCCACCCCGTGGATACTGATTCTTCCGTACCAGTGTTCACGGGGTCTTCTTTTACCCACAAAAGAAAAAGAAATAAAGAGTCCCCCTTCTTTCCCCCCTCCCTTGACAATCC
>Ga0208315_1000303_pt1 | contig 39863 bp, 31 predicted proteins | sample MalvireepMed_215_FD_184239 | JGI IMG/M metagenome (GOLD analysis project Ga0208315, IMG submission 184239) | Marine viral communities from the Global Malaspina Expedition - Malaspina viral metaG DeepMed_215 (SPAdes) (version 2) | ecosystem: Environmental > Aquatic > Marine > Oceanic | place...
GAGAAGGATAAAACTATGCGCCATCGTAAGAGTGGTCGTCAGTTGAATCGCAACAGCAGCCATCGTCAAGCTATGTTCAAAAACATGGCCGGTTCTTTGGTCAAGCACGAAGTGATCAAAACTACGTTACCAAAAGCGAAAGAATTACGTCGCGTAATCGAGCCTCTAATCACTATGGCTAAAGAAGACAGCGTTGCAAACCGCCGTCTAGCTTTTGCCCGCACTGGTGACAAAGAGGTTGTAGGTAAACTATTCAACGAGCTTGGTCCTCGTTACGAAGCTCGCCCAGGCGGTTACACTCGCATTCTAAAATGCGGTTTCCGTGCTGGCGACAATGCCCCAATGGCATATGTTGAGCTAGTTGACCGTCCAGTTGTAGAAGCTGAAGAAGAAGCAGTAGAAGCAACTGAAGAGTAATTAATACTCGATTAGAAAAAGGGGCCTGAGTGAAAACTCAGGCCCCTTTTTTTGTGCCCAAAGAATAATGGGGTCAGAGTCACAACTCTGACTCCATTGTACTTATATTAAATAATTTGACTTTGTTGTACGTTTTGACGTACGTTAAAGGTCTATGGAGGAAATGTTATGAGTACATTATCAGCGACCGAGGCTCGGGCTAATTTATATCGAGTAATAGATGAAACGGCTGAATCTCACGAGCCCGTTTTAATTACTAGTAAGCGAAATAACGCAGTACTACTTTCTGAAAGTGATTGGAACGCAATTCAAGAAACCTTGTACTTATTATCAGTGCCAGGAATGCGCGAGTCTATTAAGGCAGGAATGGAAGAAGAGGTAGGAGACTGTGCAGAGGAGTTGGATTGGTGACATGGAAGGTCGTTTACACGAAGCAAGCGCAGAAAGATGCGCAAAAACTAGCAAGTAGCAACTTAAAAAGAAAAGCAAAAACACTTCTACAAATCATCGCTACTAATCCTTATCAAATACCTCCCCCCTATGAAAAGCTTGTTGGTGACTTAGATGGTGCGTATTCGAGGCGTATTAACATCCAACATAGGTTAGTTTATCAAGTCATCGAGGAAATTCAGACAGTGAAAGTTTTACGCATGTGGACGCATTACGAATAGTCGTTCCATGTCTTTAGTGCTATACAGCGCGTTGGTTTAGTGACATGCCCGAAGTATTTCAGTCAGACAAGCGGACTTGTGTTTCTGATTGAGAATAACAGTACTATGAAACCTTAAAAATTATTGAAATTCACTCCTTTCTATTACTTACGACAACCTTGGCGTGTTGTTTGCAGAATCTGGTTTGCTGTTTAGTGTTTGCTGAGAATAGGCAGACTTGGCATCTAGAACGTCATCTGCAATAAAGTTTACGCTAATTCTTGAGTCTAAGTTTTTCATAGCAAGGAAGTTTATGTTAACCGTTTCATCGTTCACGCAGTCGCTTTCATCGACACCTTTGTTCAGTAAAACACTGTCTACCGCCTATGAACGGTTGAGTTCAGGGCTAAGAATAAACCAGGCTGCAGATGACAGTGCTGGCTTACAAATTTCCAACCGTTTAACGTCAGAGTCCATTGCCAAAAATCAACTTCGCCGTAACTTAAATGACGGGATTAGCTATGCGCAAATTGCGGAAGGTGGGCTGCAAGAATCTGCCGATATATTGCAGCGTATGCGGCAATTAGCGATGCAGTCTCAAAACGACATAAACTCGGATGCCGATAGACGCGCATTAGATAAAGAATTCCAGCAGTTAAAAAACGCACTCAATGGTATTGCCTACAACACCGAAGCATTTAACCGCTTGCCTTTGCTAGGCGATAACGACTTACTGTCTGATAACGTAGCATCCATAGGCGATACATTTGTACAAGGCAGCCCAACGCGCTTAAGTAGCGGTTTACGTTCCATTGCTTACATTCCCGCGGGCTCTACTAATATCTCTATTGATATTGATAGTTTTACTGCTGATGATGACCTTCAAGTGTTTACCACAAGCGGTAGACACCTAGTTGGTACACCCTTGTCTGACAATGTTTGGGGTGGCAATAACGTAAATTCAACAAGCGACGTCAAACGTTTTTTATTCTTACCTGAAGAAGGGTATGCACCCACAGCAAGCTACGATGGTAGTTCATTGATTACTAGTGGTTCTGGTACGATTAACGGGACAACATTTACCTTCTCTGGCGACCAGCACCCAGGCGTAACTACAGAAACCTTAACTATTGATAGTACAAGCGAACCGCTCATTATTTCAGTAGTTGGGCAGGGCGTATTTGATGCCACAGTAGATTGGGATACGTTGGGTGCTGCCGGAAGTGGTGGAAACAGCTTTGAAGCCGGCCCCGTTGATATTACCGCCACCAACTCGTTAAGCGAAGGTACGGATTATATTAACCTTGAAAAAACACCTGTGGGGCTTTCAGATTTAAACATGGTAGAAAGCGACGTACTTACCTTTGAGAATGCAGAGGCGGCATTACAGCAAATTGACGACGCACTAGCGTATGTAAGCGAGAGCCGCGCTTTCTATGGCGCAAAAATGAATCAGATGGAGTCGGCGCTAAAACTCAATGACCGTATGCACGAAGGCTTAATGGCAGCCCGCTCTCAAATTCTTGATACGGACTTTGCAGAAGAAACTGCTAAATCGACACAGGCGCAAATTGTGGAACAAGCGAGTATATCAGTTAGGGCACAGGCTAAATCTAGTGATGAGCAGGTTTTGGGGTTATTGGATGGGACGCTGAGCCAACGTTCATGAGCAGTGAGGTCGGCAGCAGAGCTCCAACGCTAAACGTCGTTCGAAAGCTATTAGCTCGCTTCACCAACCAACTAGCTTAATTTTAGCAGCACAGCTTCTACAACCGCCTTAGTTTATTAGAAATCAAATTTTGCCATTTAATCGCAATACAAACCTTTGTATACTGAAAGGAGAATATATAAATAACAGGACGTGGGGATTGCACCCACACATCAAGGATATTACAAATGAAACCAGTAGTATTAGCTGGCGGCTCAGGCAGTCGCTTATGGCCAAAGTCTCGTGCGGCACTTCCAAAGCAGTTTCTGTCTCTCACATCAGATAGCACAATGCTTCAAGACACAATAACTCGCTTGAAAGGCACGCCAGCTCAGAACCCAATATTCATTTGTAATGATGCACACCGCTTCCTAGTAGCTGAACAGCTTCGTCAAAAAGATATCCAACATGGTGGTATTCTTCTTGAACCTGTTGGACGCAATACGGCACCGGCAATCGCTTTAGCAGCGCTACACGCCACAATTAATGGCGAAGACCCTGTTCTTCTTGTATTGGCCGCTGACCACCTTATTAAAGATGAGCAAGCATTTCACACTGCTATTGCTAAAGCCGAAAAGCTTGCAGAGCAGGGTAAACTTGTTACTTTCGGTATTGTTCCTGACCAGCCGCATACTGGGTATGGCTATATTAAAGCTGGTGAGCAAGCAGGCGATGGTTTTGAAGTAGCACAGTTTGTAGAAAAGCCTGCTTTGGAAACTGCAAAAGAGTATGTAGATTCGGGCAGTTACTACTGGAATAGCGGCATGTTTATGTTTAAAGCAAGCCGGTATTTGGAAGAACTAGAAAAATATAACCCTGAAATGCTAGACGTGTGTAAGCGTGCTATAGACACGGAAACACCAGACTTAGATTTTATCCGTGTTGACCATGATATTTTTGCGACTTGCCCCGACGATTCAATCGACTATGCAGTAATGGAAAAAACGGATAGCGCAGCTATGGTTCCACTAGACGCAGGTTGGAGCGATGTAGGTAGCTGGTCTTCACTGTGGGAAACTGCAGAGAAGGATGAAAACGGCAACGCTACTGTAGGCGATACTATCCTAGAAAACACAAAGAACAGTTACGTAAATGCTGAGCAGCGCCTGGTATCTGTAATTGGGCTAGAGGACGTTATCGTAGTAGAAACCAAAGATGCCGTTATGGTGGCACACAAGAATGATGCGCAAAGCATTAAAACGGTAGTGAACAAGCTTAAAGCAGAACACCGCCCAGAGTTTGAGTTCCACCGTGAAGTATTCCGTCCATGGGGAAGCTACGACTCTATCGACAGCGGCGCCCGTTTCCAAGTAAAGCGTATTACAGTAAAGCCAGGTGAAAAACTATCGGTTCAAATGCACCATCATCGCGCCGAACACTGGATAGTGGTATCTGGTAGTGCAAACGTAACTATCGATGACGAAACACAGCTGGTTACCGAAAACGAGTCGGTGTACATTCCTATTGGTGCAGTCCATGCACTAGAGAACCCAGGAAAGATTCCACTAGAGCTTATCGAAGTGCAGTCAGGCGCATATCTAGGTGAAGACGATATTGTGCGTTTTTCTGATAGATATGGGCGGGTTGCCAAATAATTTAGAATAAGATTTCAAAAAAGCACCGTAAGGTGCTTTTTTCTTATCCAAGGCTCTCTCTAGAAGCTAAAATGACGAATATCCTGTGTTGCCACTATTTGAAATAGGTTATTATTAGCGGCAATAGCTGGTTTGCATGCTCAGTAGCTGAACCATGCAATATTAAGGAAAGCAGTTTAGCATTGCATAGGAATAGGGTGTTTACGCATTTTGTTATCAAAAGTACTAAAGCCATCTAATCTAAAACGGTTAGCGTATCGGCTAGCCAAAAAGTTAATCATAGTCCCTCACCACCAGTTGACTGAAGCCACCTCTGAAAGTAATGGCTCAAGCTGGGTGACAACCGGTGATGACCCACAGTTTATTATTCATCCTGCCCGCCGAATACCTTCACGAAGCTTTTCGAAAGGTTGGTATCTTCTTCGCGTAAAAATCACTGAAGCAAACCATCAGTCGCATGTTGGAAAGTTGTATTCCAATTTACAGAAAGGCGAGCTAACCACTGTTGACGTACCATGGCACAGCACCAAATTTGTCAACCGCCTTTTCTATCTTGAAAGTAACAATAGCATGCTTCGCTTTGATCCTTGTGAAGCAGAAACTGAGTTTACTCTGGACACTTTCATGATTTCGAAAGTGCCATCTTTCATTGCGATGCGACACATGAAACAGCGATTATATAAGCTGCTCAGCCATGTCGATGATGTAGAAGAATACCTTGTTACAAATCGTAAGCTAAATGGCGGAAAGTTAATAGAGACAGTCTACGAAGAATATAATAAGACTTTTACCACAGGCGTCATGGAAAAAAGCTATCCGTTCTGGGTAGAGTTCGACGAGCCGCGCGCGTTACTGAAAATGAAGCAAACTTTCACTCAAGCGCAATCTGAGGTGAAGTTTTCTATTATCCTTCCTACTTACAATACTGACCCTATTTATTTAAAAGAGTGTATCGATTCTGTTCTGCAGCAAACTCACAAAAATTGGGAACTATGTATTGCCGATGATGCGTCGACCAACGCCGACACTATCAGCACATTGAAGTCGTACGCACAAAAGCACGCCAGCATAAAGTTGAATCTGTTGAGCGAAAACGGGCATATATCCAAATCAAGTAACGCCGCTTTAAGCATGGTGTCTAGCGACTACGTTTTACTGCTAGACCATGACGATACGTTGCCAGCTCACACGTTATCCTTCTTTGCGAAAGCTGTAACTGATAACGCAAACGCGAAAGTGCTATATGGGGACGAAGATAAAATAGACGAACAGGGCAATCGCCATCAGCCACACTTCAAGCCTGATTGGAACCCTGATTTACTATTAAGCCAAAACTACATATGTCACCCGGTAGTATATAGAACAAGTTTGCTCAAGAAGATAGGCGGCTTTAGGGTAGGCGTTGAAGGTTCGCAAGACCACGACTTACTTTTGCGGGCAACTGCTGGCCTTAAGCATGATGAAGTTGTTCATCTACCTTTCATTCTTTATCACTGGCGTGTTATTGAGAACTCTACAGCCTCGAATGCTTCAGCTAAGTCATACACGACCGATGCGGGAATTGAAGCAATAAAGTTTTTCCTAGAGCAATCAGGTCAAAATGCCTCAGTTGACAAAGGCAAGTACCCAAACACATATAAAGTGAACTGGGCGCTGCCAGATGAGCAACCGCTCGTTAGCTTGGTCATTCCGACAAGAGATGGTTATGACATTTTAAAGCAGTGTTTAGAGTCTATTTATGACAAGACGTCATACAAAAACTTCGAAATTATTGTTGTGGATAACCAAACGACCTGTGATAAAACATTGGGCCTCTTCAGTGAGTACACCAATGCTAAAGCTAATTTCAGAGTTTTAAAATGGGATAAGCCATTTAACTATTCTGCTATTAACAACTTTGCAGTCTCGCAAGCCAATGGGGAAGTAGTTGGCTTAATAAACAATGATATTGAAGTTATTAATGAGGGCTGGTTAACAGAAATGGTGTCGCATGCCCTTAGGCCTGAAATCGGCTGTGTAGGTGCTAAGCTTTACTACCCTAATGATACAATCCAACACGCTGGCGTAATACTAGGTATTGGAGGGGTTGCCGGTCATTCTCACAAATATTTTCATAAGAGCGAACCGGGGTATTTCACCCGTTTGCATCTTGTTCAAAATATGTCTGCGGTTACAGCTGCATGCTTATTAGTTCGAAAGTCTGTATTTGAAGAAGTAGGCGGGTTAAACGAACAAGATCTAACAGTAGCTTTTAATGATGTAGATTTTTGCCTGAAGGTACATAGTGCAGGCTATAGAAACCTATTTACCCCGTGGGCTGAACTTTACCATCATGAGTCAATAAGCCGCGGTGAAGAAGATACGCCAGAGAAAGTGGCGCGATTTAATAAAGAAAGCGAGTATATGAAGGATAAGTGGAAAAAACTACTGTGCAATGACACCGCTTATAACCCTAATTTGTCCAATACACATGAAAACTTTTCGCTACGTTAGGCACTGAACAACTAGAAGTATTATGAACAACTTTCCTCTATTTTTTATCCATATCCCTAAAACCGCTGGTTCAAGCTTTCGTGTGGCGGCAGAACAATATTTTGGGTCGGAAGCTACTTATTTTGACTACGGTAAAGGCTCAAAAGAAACTCATCCTGATATTTTGAAGTTTGAATACGAGTCTAAAGACAGGTATCTGGCGGCAAAGAGTATAAAGAAAAATGCAAAATTTTTGTCAGGACATGTCATTTACCCCAAATACGCTCCCTTTTTTCCTGCAAAGAGCGTAGTAACATTTGTCCGTGATCCTGCCCAGCAAGTTCGTTCACACTATGAGCATTTTTCAAGACTTCATGGTTATAAAGGTAGTTTCGAAGACTTTATAAAGGAAAACCGCTTTGCCAATATGCAGTCTAAAGCATTAAATGGCATCTGGACTGATGCTATCGGATTTATTGGTATTACAGAGCGCTATAATGAGTCTATAGCCCTGTTTAATAAATACTATGGAACTGGTATTAAAGTACTAGATATAAACAAAAACACAGCCAAAGCATCCGGTACTTATACTTTCACAGAAAGTGAAACTTCACTTATCAAAAAAATGAACGCGAAAGACTATGCGCTTTACCATTATGCGATAAATCGATTTGATCTACACAAAGAACTCTTAGAAAAAGAACTTCCTTTAGTTCGATTTGGACAGATGAATATTTTGCCGAAAGATAAAGGGAAGCAACTTAACATATGGGCGTGTTGCTACGAGCAAGAAGAAGCATTAGAAGCCGATATCATAGTCGACGGCCAAGTTGTCGAACATGTCAAGTTATCTGACTATCGGGCTCTGGCCTCAGAGAGAAATATTCATCGCGAAGGGTATATAGGGAAGTCTTACAAATATCCAGATACTTTTAGAGAAGGCCAAGCAGTTAAAGTTGTAGAAAAGCAAACGCAGATAGTGATTTTTGAAGATGTTGTTAGCTAAAAAGCAAACTTCCGATACTGTTAGGCCTATTGAAATAGTCTCAAAATGAAAAAGAAATTACAGCAAAAACACCTTCAAAAACGGGCCGTTGCAACTAAGCAACAAGTGCAGCGTTACGTTAAAGCCATACGTAATAAGGTAACTGGCCAGAACCAGCCTCAGAGCCTTGTAAAAACGAACAGGTTTTGCTTAACAAATATAGAATTAGCCTTTGCCCAACGGGAAATAGAAAAGGGAAATAAAAAGTTAGAGAAGCTTATTGGCTTTAAAAGTAATGAATTAAATAGCGACAGAGAAGTAAGAGTTTCGCTAGATGCTGCCAAGGCGTTAATTGCGAATAGTTTGCCTTCTACAGATATAACCACATTAGTTACTTTTATACTGAATCATGCAGACTTCCCAGTAAGTCAATTCATAATGAATGAAGACCTCTCTCCTGAGGTTTTTAGAGATTTAGCGATACTTTTTAGAAAGGTTAGCAAAAGTACGAGCTTTTATTTGATTGCAAGGGCCAAGATGATTCGGCCTAATGGTCCTATAATCTCTAACCTTTTTGATTCTATAGCAGACGAATACATAGCTACTTTAAATGTAGGCATTGGGGTTATCACATACAATAGAAAAGACCATTTAGCAAAAACTGTCGAAGCCATCAAAGCCTTCACAAAAGGTGATTATCAACTTGTTGTTGCTGACGACGGCAGTAAAGACGACACGGTAGAGTGGTGTAAACAGAATAACGTACCTCATACTTATTGTGCTAATAAAGGCGTTGTTCGAAACAAAAACAGGGCTTTGTATTATCTCAACGAAGTCAAAAAAGTTGATGTTTTAATTTTGCTAGAGGACGACTGTCGGCCGAATAAAGAAAACTGGCAAAAAGAGTGGGTGATTGCTGCGCTTTTATGGGGTCACATTAATTATGCGCATAAGCGAATAATCAAAAAAGAAGATGCAGTGGTTTCTGGTACTGGATCGAGTACTTTACCGTATCTTTGCAGGTTGGTAACAGGGCAATGCACAGCTTGTAGCAAGGATGCAATGGATAATATAGGTTACTTGGATCCAAGGTTTAGTGGCTATGGAGCTGGACATGTCGAGTGGACTGAGAGGTTCATCCGGCAGGGGTACAATGGCAGCACGGAAAAACACTGGGTGTACCCTGCAATCAACACTGGCTTAAATTCTGATGACGCACCAACTTTCAAAAATCCCGAGCAGCTGGAAAAAAACAGAGCGCTGAAGAAAAAAATAAGTAAAGATGCTCACAAGCGTGAACCTTGGGTAAATACTGATGAAGAAAATGAGTTTCTTGAAGAAATAGAATCTATTAAAGATCAATAAAACAGCGAATTATTTGTAACTACTATTTTTATTATTGACGCTAGATAATTCGCCAATCAATAATACAAGAATACTGGTGAGGTGTAATTCGCCGAATTTGGAATAAAAGTATGGATGCTGTAACGTTGCGTGGTTTGTTTTTTTTAGTTTTATTATGTGTAGCTTCATGTGGCGGCGACTCTCAATCGTCCACACCAACGGTGTCTGAACAGGAGCAATTAAGTCGCTCTTATTCAATAACTTTACCACAAGAAATTGTTTCTGATGACACAATCATCTTAACTGTAAACGCCTCTAATAACAGCAATCCGCAAAAGGTTACTGTAGAGTCGTGGAGTACATCATTGGAAGCTTCGCTAAATATAGTGAATACCAGTGAAGGCAAGTTCAGTTTTATTGCGCCCCAAGTACGTAAGCGCACATCATTTAGTATTACAGCAAACCTAGTAAATGAAGCCGGAACGAAATTTAATGTCAGCGCGCAGTCTTTAATACTTCCTTCCAAGCCAAATCTAATTGTCATTTTCACCGACGACCAAGGATATGCTGATATCGGTGCCCATAACATTGTTAACGATATCAACACGCCTAATATAGACAAGCTAGCGGCCAATGGGGTGCTATTTTCTAACGGCTACATAACTGCCCCTCAGTGCACACCCTCGCGAGCGGGAATGGTTACTGGTGTTTATCAACAACGATTTGGAGTAGATGACAACCGATATACACCAATACCTGAAAATGTGGTCACCATGGGAGACCGTTATTCTGACCTTGGTTATACAACAGGAATGGTTGGCAAGTGGCACCTTGAAGTAGATCAAAATTCAAAGCCATGGTTTAAAGAAAACTTTCCTGATACACCCATAAGTGAGTTTAACCCAGGAAGGTTACCTTCATCGCTAAAGGAGCGATATTACCCGTCATCAAAAGGTTATAACTACAATTATTTCGGTTACGCAAACCGTTACTGGGCTAACTATGACCTTAAGGGCAATCAAACCCAGTTGGGCTGGATAAGTAACTCTGACTACAGGTTAGATGTTGTTTCAGATGCAGCGACGCAATTTATAGATATAAATCACGATAAGCCGTTTTATCTTCATGTTGCTCATTACGCACCACATGTACCTTTAGAGGCAACGGAAGATTACTTATCATTGTTCCCTGAGCAGTCATCTAATCGGCGTAGATACGCGTTGGCAATGATGTACGCAGTAGATGCAGGCAGCATAGTATCTAAGCTTGAAGAATATGGAATATTGGAAAACACTATTATCGCTTTTATCAGTGACAATGGTGCTCCAATAGGACTCGACTTTACTGATGCTCCTATAACAGAAAAAGAGGCTTGGAACGGTTCATTGAATGCGCCATTGCTGGGTGAGAAAGGTATGTTGACTGATGGGGGGATAAAAGTGCCCTTTATCGTCCATTGGCCCGAAAAGCTTCAAAGCAATACCGTTATAGATGAGCCTGTTATTAGTTTGGATGTGCTGTACTCTGCTATTAAACGTGCAGGTGCTTCTGAAACTGTTTTATCAGAACTCGACGGTGTTGATATTTTTCCAACTCAAGGTTTTGACAAGAGCGCTCTTATGAATCGCCCGCTTTTTTGGCGTTTTTGGAATCAGTCAGCAGTTCGTCTTGGAAACTATAAGTACCTTAAAATGGGCGCAGAGCACGAGTTTTTATTTGATATGGCTTCAGACGAGGCAGTTTCCAGCAATTTAATTTCAGACATGCCAGACAAAGCAGAAGAACTCAAAAGTTTGTACGAGGCTTGGAATGTAGAGATGTATAGGCAGCCCCAACAAAACGCACTTAACTCTCAGGAGCGGGAGTGGTTGTCCTTTTATTTAACGCCTTAACGCTTTACTTTGGTGGGAGACTCGAATCGCGTTTTACATTGCTTTTTAAAGCCTCATTTTATTTAAATGGTGTTAAAAATTTAACTAAGTAGTGGAACTAATGTTACATCGGGGTTATACACTCTTTGCGGTTGTCAGTAAGGCTGCAAATGTTAATATTAACCAATACAAACCTTTCAATGCCCACCGAACATTTTCGATTAGATAGGACAAAATGGAAGCAGCAAATTACCCATTATTTTTTATTCATATATCTAAAACTGCAGGTTCTAGTTTCCGCGTAGCGGCCGAGCGCTACTTCGGTAAAGAGCATGTCTTCTATGATTATGGGCCTAAAGCAAATGAGACTAACCCAGACATACGAAAGTTAGATTATGAAAAGCGTGACCGCTACGCAGCCGGAATGAAGATAGTAGAAAAAGCTAAATTCCTTACAGGGCACATTAATCATCCTAAATATGCGCCATTTATTCCGGCTAAGAATGCAATTACCTTCGTTCGTGATCCTATTCAACAGGTTCGTTCTCATTACGAGCATTTTACCCGCCACCACCGTTATAAACGTTCGTTCACCGAATTCGTAAATGAACCGCGATTTAAAAACGTACAATACAAAGCGTTTCAAGGCACGTGGCCTGACGCTATTGGTTTTATAGGTTTGACAGAACGTTACAATGAATCATTAGCACTCATTAATAAAATGTATTCCATTGATATTCAGGGGTTGGATATCAATAAAAATACAGAGAAAAAATCTTCAAGCTATGAATTATCAGAAGAAGAGATTGCGCTTATAAAAAAGCACAATAAAGAAGATTTTAAGCTTTATGAATATGCACTTACACGTTTTGAACGACAAAAGCTGGCTATAGAATCTGATACTCCTTTTATTCGCTTTGGTAAGACAAACATGGCTGCAAGTGATGAAGGCAAAATGATGAGAGGTTGGGCAGCAGATTATGACAGTCAGTCTCCTGTAGTCATTGACGTGCGTATTGGTAAGAAAAAAATTGCCGAAATACCAGCCAGTGAATACAGAAGTACCGCTAATGAACGAAACATTCATCGAAATGGTTTTGTTGGATTTAGTTTTACTTACCCATCTAAACTTAAAGCTGGCACTCGCATAGATTTTATGGCGAGTGCAAACGGGCTATTACTTATGAGTGATACCGTACGTTTTTAACGTCACGAGCTTTGTACGTTCAGTTTGTCAAACTAGAAATTGCTTTCGACGAACTTTTTGTTTTTACAATCTTTAAGTTACTTATTTAAATGACAATAATAAGTTGAACTTAGTACAAACAGTCTGTGGATGGTAACTATTAATACTCTTTTAGTAACGCATTAACTGGAACATTTATTCAAATTCGACATTTGAAAGTAGCAAATGAAGTAGAGCAAAGAAAAGAACTAATGACGACCACTGATATATCAAGAAAAACTCAATTTTTTAATTACAATAATTCTTTTAGAGGAAAATTGCCCGAGTGGTGCAATTCTGTGTTACCAACTATTGATGTTGGGCACAAGACCGTACCAAATGCTTTGGTTACGAAGGGGGCACTTGATGGGTGGCCTCGCAGTTTGATATCCGGAGTGTTTGATGAAGAGTTGAATGAAGTTAAAGAAAGTGTGTTTGTTCGCGGGTACAGAGTTTCTTTCCCCCGAGATATAACCCAACTTCAGATAGAAAGTTTAAATAAAAAGAAAGGTCAGTGTGTCTACTTAGGGTGGTTTATTACGCATTATGGGCACTTTATTACCGAGTCAATTTCAAGAATGTGGTGGCTAGCGAAATACAGAGACGAAATTAAAAACTGTGTTTTCCTTGTTCATGCCAACTTTAAGAGCCCAAATGACTTTCCTATGCATGTGAAGGAAACGTTAAATGCGTTTGGCGTTTCTTTATCGCAAATTGAATTAATTGATGATGATATGATTTGTGAATCACTTATCGTGCCTAGTCAATCAATAGTTCTCGATTATTCTATTTCAGAGTTTCAGTTAGACACTTGGAATGAAATAAAAACTAAGCTATACAAAGAATCAGCAAACAAGCCTAAGCGAAAAGTTTATCTTTCAAGAAGATATCAGGACCAGAAAGATACAAGTCGCAAGTTCAATGACATTGACGTTGAGGAAGTATTTAAGAGATATAGCTTTGAAATAGTTTATCCTGAGCAGCTTTCATTTCAAGAGCAGGTTCAAATATATGCCGAAACCGAAATATTAGCTGGGCCAGTTGGTAGTGCGATGCATAATGCAGCTTTCATGAGTGAAAATAGTACTGTTCTAATTTTAGCTCCTAACTCTTTTCTTTTTAAGACAGATGCTCATATATCTAAAGTTAAAAAACACAATCTTTATTACTTTTTACATGACACTGGAAGTACGGATATCAAGCGCGTTAACTACGAAATAAATATTGCTGAATTATCAAATTTTTTAGCGCAAGAATTCCCCTCGGTTACAGACAAATAGAGTGTGATACGTTATCACTATCGTTAAACGAAACCAAAGTTGAACCGGGTAAGATCGTGCAACTAAATCGAAAATTATGTTTTGCAGTGAAATATTCGTTGAGCGCTTCTGAGTAATCAGAAGCGCTTCATAGTGACAAAAGTTATAGATGCTACTGGCTGGCTAAGCCAGTTAGGTTTAAAGAAGGCGATACCAAGTTTTTGGTTAGAAATTCACTATAACTTTCCGCATTGTTTTTTCTAATAAGGTCATATTTATTGGCGTCTTCTTCCGACCACTTACACCAATCTACTAGCTCCTCTTTCGAAAGTTTCTCTATTTCTTTATACCTAACAAATGGGATGCCTGTTGTATCGGATAGCTCTTCAGTACGGGAGTCAATAGCAATAACCTTCCCGGGTACGCCCGCCTGAATGGGTAAGGCTACGCCGTGATACCTTGGTCCAATGGCTAGAGTAAATCGTTTAGAGTAAAGCATCCAGTTTTGTGCATCAGCGAATAGAACGCCATGTGAACGGAACCAATCGCAAATTGTTTCCCAACTGCCCATAAAACCGTAAATCTTTTCTAACCTTTCCCTTTGGTTATCTTCAATAACTTCACCCTCTGCAAGTGCTAGTTGCACTAAACTAACCGGATGTTGAAGAACATAATCTCCTTTATATTCATTAACTATTTCAACTAGTGTTTTTTCTAATGTGTAAGACGCGTGCCAAGGGTTACCTGCAGCAGTAAGTACTCTAAAGTGTTGGGCTGTTTCTTGGTGCTTCAAGCATTTCTTGCCTACATTGAGCTCTGTAGATATAAACTGCGAAGGACAACCATATGGAAGAGATTCTACACCAAGTTTCTCTAGCACCTCGGTAGTGAAAGGACCCCTTGTGATGATATTCGGTACATCGGGCTTAGTTCTCAGCTTTTTAGATAGTTCAAGAAGCCTGATAGTGCCTTCGGGCACATCTGGGTGTTCACCTATGCTGTTGCTCTGCGCTCCCAAACCGATGAATAATGTAGGAAGGTTGAAGGCTGTTAATCGATCTGCCCAGGAGCCTAAATCAACATGAGCACCAATCTGGTTAGCGCAGCAAATAATTAATAGGTCATAGTATTCATTAACAGCCTCAGGGTTATCTCCCCAATGCACTTCACCGACTTTCTCGGCTGTAATTATATTTTTAATTCCTTGAACAAAAGCAACATTACCAGTGTTGCCGCCGGTTGCCGCCATCCAGCGTTCAGAGTTGGCGAATGCTAACTCAGTTGATACAAACTTATCGATGTTTTGTAAGTTTGTGATAATTCCTATTTTCATTCAGACGGTACCAATAATTTTAGTAGTTAAAAAATTTGATGTGCGATTCAGCACATTCTATGTAATTTAATGGTTTAACAATGTTTTTGCTGCATTGTTCCCATAAAGTAGAAGACTTCGCGGCATGTAGCATTTTACTAGCAAGATCTACGGGATTTCGGGCGCTAAAATGAAGACCATCAATGTTATCGCGTACCTTTTCTTTCATTCCACCAATGTCTGATACAATCAATGGCCGACCTGCAACAAATGCCTCTTGGATCACCATGGGTGAGTTTTCCCACCAAATTGAAGGCACTATAACCCAGTCTATGGCTCTCATTCTTTCCATTTGCTCGTCGGGGCGGTATGGCCCAACCCAACGTAAGCAACCTTCTTTTATGAGTTTCTTTGCTAGCTTTTGTACTTTCTCTTTAAACTCGCCACTTTGTTGTTCTAAATTAGCGCCGTGAATTTCAACAATAAGAGAGTCTCGTTCTCCTTTTTTCATGCTCTTTAGTGCTTCTAGAAGAATATCTATACCCTTATATGGATTCACTTGACCAAAATAGCCAAATCTATTGCGTGTTTCACCATCATTAAGCGTTCTGGCAGGCAATGTAGGTTCGTCAGCTTGACCATTTTCTATCATTACAATATTGTTTTCGTCTATGCCCCAATCAATATAACGCTGGCGTAAAAACTCAGACGGAGAAATAAATCCATCAGCAAGATCGAAAGTGGATTTAAAGTGATGCTTGCGTAGCCAAAAATCTTCGGCTGTGTTTTCTGGGAAGCAACCTCTACACTCATCAAAACTTTCACTACTGCATAACTTCATTCCTTCACCTGTTTTCACCATTTGGCCATTGTGCTTACAAATGGCCATGTATTCGTGAAGAGTTAGGTAAACTTTTATGCTGCTATTATACTTTTTGATGGCTCTTATAAACTCAAGCCCGATATGCGCGTAATGATGAATATGTACAATGGTAGGCTTTAATGATTTAAGCAAGTCAATAAACCATGTGGTTACAGATTCTTGATGTGCAGACTTCATTAAATGCCAATCAGCTACACCTTGCTCCCACAGATATTCGTTGTCACGGCGCTTGTGAATTTGACCTGTAACGCCTCGACCGCGGTCGGCGCGTGCTAAAAACCAAGTATCTTCTACGTCGTCATTTTTCTTGAATGCTTCGAACAAGTTATACGCTGCAATTTCAGCACCGCCCAAACTAAAGTCAGGGTGACCATGAGATACGACTAAAATTCTTTGTTTCATGTGCTTAGTTGCTTCCTTTTAACTTTTGCTAGCGCTTTGTTGAAGTAATGAAGACCATTTATTTTGATGGCGGGTGGCATTGTATATTACCACTTTGGTTCTAAAATCGGGAGCGCCAGTCAAGTTAAACGATTGACGTTCTAAATGTGTTAATTCAACAGTGGGAACGTATACGCAATGCTTGCCTTGCTCTCGTATTTTGAAACACAAGTCGGAATCTTCGAAGTCGCCTATTAGGTAACCGTTATCCCAGCCGCCTATGGAATCGAATAGTGCGCGAGTCATAAGCATACATGCACCAGTCACGGCAGGGACTATAGTCGCTTCATTATGTGGGTCTAAACTAGAGTCTATGCCCATGTTAGGATGGTGGTTAGTCCAAATAGACAACTCATTCCTATATACGAATTCCATACCAGCGTGCTGAATAGAACCGTCTGCAAATAAAAGTCTTGGAGAAACAACGCCATAGTCAGAGTTACTATTTAAAACATCAGTAAGCTGCTCTACCCAGCCAGGATTCGTAGGGAACGCGTCGCTATTTAAAAATAGAAGGTAATGTGCATTAGCATATTCAACACCCAAATTATTGGCACCTGAAAAACCTCTATTTAATCCGCCCCACACAACCTTAAACGGTATACCGTAAAGTGCGTAGATATCACGAGAAAGCTTCTTAAATGGTTCAACCAAAAAAGGGTCGTCGATAACGTAAATTAACTCACAATGGTTTTGGATGAACAGATCTTTTGAGAAACACTGCATTTGCGCTTCTACAAAATCAACTCTGCCGTATAGGGGAATAATTATGCTTGCTTCAGGACTGCTACACTCCCCAAAACTATATACTTCGTGCGGCATCGCAGATATAGCTTTATTTTTTTGCGCTATAGCACTAGATATTAAAGGTTCATCAATTTTGCTAATGCGCTTGGGCAGTTCTGATAATGGTGTATTTATTGAAGCTAAAAATTCGGCCAGCTTTTTAGGCGCAGAATCTACCCGCTCAACATTACATTGCGCTACTTCGTGAGCACCTTGTGACGACAAAGCATATATTCTTAAAATAGTGTCAGGATTACATGCGGTAAGCGCTTGCACAAACCCCGTATATGGAAGCGCGTCAGTCATCTCATCTTCAAACGCATCGTATACATCTTGACGATATTGGAAGAAAGCCGAGCGCATTGGAAGGACTTCACCCTGATTGGTTTCAAACCAAACGAAAGAGTCAGGCTTACGGATAACCCAACCTAAAGCAATTGCCTCTTTCCCGCTACCTGTAGCTCTTGCGCCCTCTAAGAAAGCCTTCACATGTGGATGTGGGCCATTCGCTTTAGGAACGACTTTTGTCCAATTGGCGAAACGCTCGAACTGTTGGGGCGTGAATGCTAACTCACTACCCAAAATATCAGAAGCCTCTTTAAAGTACCTTGAATTATGATATTCGTCATCGGATTGATTCGACGCATTCACCAATGCACGTAAACTGCCGTCGCCGCTAACACCTACAAGGCCTTCGTTTCTTCCTTCATTTCTTCCGTAGTAAAGGTAATGGAAAAAAGGGTTAACTCCGGACGCTACTACATCCGGATAAGCCTGCATATACTTACTAGTAGAAAACCACTCACATGGGTCTAGCCCTTCCTTCCAACCTTCGTCTACAAAATGAGTAAGATGGTCATCTGTGGTAAGGAAGGTGTATTTCTTGGCGTAGAATTCAGCGTTAAATTCGCTTTCTATTGTGCTTTTAATAAGATTAGGGGTTATCTCCCCCTTATTTTTTTTGAAAACGTTTAGCACTTGATTCTCCATTAATGTCCAATCTAGCCCGTTATTATAGAGACCTTAGCTACAGATGGTAGAAAAGAGTTGTAAAACATTTTTGCTTGTAAGGTACATTAATGAAGTAAAATTGTAATAAAACAACATTTACGTAGGTCTAGTATTAATATATAACTTTGCTGACCATCGTTATGAGAGTCTACGAAAGGCCAATACAGTTGGTGATAACTTTGAAAAATTGCTTTAAAGTAGCCAATTATATAGACTAAAAACAACTTGCCACTAGATTAATTGTTTGCAAAAAAATTAAATTTTGCTATCCAATAAGTTTTCCTTTCCGAAGACATGAGAGTAGAAAGCTAAATCTTCCGAATAGATTTGGCTAACATAGCTAAAAACTTCTTCGGTATATAGGGAAAAGTGTGATGGACACCTACCTTCTCTCTTCATAACAGCAATATCGAATGCAGGGGTGTCGGCAAAGTTATCTTCATAGAGCAACTCGAATTCGTTAGTGCCATGGTTTGTCAAAGATCTAGCGTCAATAACAGAAAAATTAATTCTTTCTCGTAGTGTAGTCACGCAAGTAGCGAAATCTTCAAGCGAAAAATATTCACTATAGTCTTTGAAAAGTAAAAACGATAACTGTGGCTTCCAGTGAATATCCATATTGACCTTCCACGGCTTATCCAAAGACATTACGAAATCTTTGAACGTTAAATTGTCTAAGTTTAAATTTCTATTTATTGCATTTCTGAATTGCCATGCCTCTGGCTCTTTCGAAACAAATTTATCTAGATAAACTGAAGCTAGCCGTCTGAAGGGGCATCTCAAGATAGCAAAGCTAAACTTCGCTTTAAGTGCTTCAGCGGTTGAAGGAACGAATGTTTGATTATTTCCGTGAATCCAATGACCATCTTCTATACCATCTATGCAGCCATTTGCGATAGCAACCGATAATCTCATCGTTGAGCACGCGTTCTTTGGAATAAAACTATAAAGAGCGTCACTACCGTATATCATCATACTATGATTAATTGCAAAGTTGTGAGCAGGATTTCTATTTAAACTAATATTCGATTGGGCACTAAAGTTAAATAAATTCAAAAATTTTACCTAATAAAAAATTATCATTTAAGATGTGATAAATAAGTTTCAGCAAGAAAAAACAGTGATAAAATAAAATCATTAGATTTACCACTGTATCGGTCATACATCACTCATAAAAGTGACGAAGCTTTCTTTATCCTAGATTTTCTCATTGAGAATAAAATCTAAAGCTTTTCTTACTTAGTCTATTTCTGCGTTAGAGATTCATATCTTGCAGTGCTGCTTCTAGTTCATCAATATTTACGTGTAGGTCATCAAATGCGATCCCAGCCTTGTGGTTTCCGAGTGGTTGTCCATTTATTACTCGGTAATTTATAGTTAAGGCTTCGGAAATCATTCTGTAGCCGGGATCATCCAGTCCTTCTACTGCAATTTCAACGACGTCAACACTAACATCTGGATTAGTCCAGAGAATATTCGTCATGCCCGCTCCGTGAATACCTACGATTTTACTAGCGTTATGAAATACTGCAACTTGGTCGTCGAAAGATAGTGTACCTGGGTCAATAAATACGAATCCTTTTTGGGCTAGTAGACTTTCAAGCTCATCAGTATTAGCAAGCCTTCTGTGAGCAGCGTCGTTTCGGCCTACGAATATCTTGTCAAAGCCTACTTTTTTTGCATTTCTACTTCCAAACCTGCTAACAACTGCCTTGTTTAAATCCTGTATATAAGTCTTTGACCAACCACCTTTAAAATGCACGCCGTCTCCCATGGACGGTCTGAGTTTTCTCTGCTCTTCAACTTTTGTAACTGGAAACACTAAGTTTTTAATGAGAAGGTTTTGCTTTTCATCTAATTCTACTAAGGAGGTTTCGTCTATACCAAGAGCCTCTAGAGATTTTTTTGCAAACTCTAAGTTGTTAATATTGCCAACAAATATCTTGTCAAATTCAAAATTAAACTTTTTTAATAGCCATATTCGAGGTAGGCAATCGATAAACCAATGAAAATACTGATAATAAAACCTATGATAGCACCAAGCTAGCTTTTCGTTATAATTAATAAACTTAGCATCTCGTCTAATATACCATTTCCAATGCGTAGATCTGTCATTCATCAGCTCAGGATGAAAAAAGCCTAAAGACATGTAACAAGACTCTTCAAATAAAGTATCTGGGCTTTTTTCGTTACCAGATTGAATCAATATTCCTGATGGCAGGATAGCCTTGACATTTTTAGTTTCATAAACGAAATGTTCGATGTTAAAGCTATTACTAAGAAATGATCTACTTTCGCCTCCTGAAGGAGCGCGTGAAGAGCCGTATAGATCAGATATTTCATAAGATTCACTACTCTTGAGGACTACTCTTCCTTGGTGTGATGATTCTTCGATATTTGTAAGTTTCAGGAGATCCCAGTCGTAACTCTCAGAATTGGGCTTGGGCTCAATTTTATTTCTTGGATATCGTACGTAATCTTTATAAACTGACATAATTAATAACTTGGTGTATATCTAATATTGGATAGGTCTTTATCGTCTAATGTTCTGTCATATAAATCGAAGCTATATTCGACAAAATCTTTATTTGACATGATTTTTCTAATACCCTTTGAAACCACCTTTCCATTATCAATGATTGGCTTAAATCCTACGCAGTAGCTTGGTCCATCGAATTTGTAGTCAAATGCTTTTTTAGCCCCTTCAAAAACAGGAGCTATAATCGATGCAAGTGGCTCTTTATTTATGTTCAAATTGGATGTGAATGGCTCGTTGATATGCGCTAGTATCCTTTTAGAGAAAGCAGCTAAAACTTGATTGCTTGGGTGATTGAAGGTGAAAAAAGGCCTATCTTTCTCTGAAACATTTTCAATAATATCAAACACCGTTATATCACTTTCCATGTCTCGCTTCTTTAGCTCTGAAATAGACTTTGAAACGTTGTCATGATACACACTTTTCCAATATTCCTTATCATCTAGTCTACTCACCGCCAAAGCTATATTTTCATTTGAGCTCCAAGCTTCAAATGTTATTCTACTATGATATATGTCTAACATTGATGGGAGTCGTCCTAAATCAGGACTGGATATATAAACCAGATCTGGACAATACTTAGTCAAGAAAATATTTGGGATAACTACTAATTTTGCGCCATACTGTTGTCTAAGATTTTCAGTTCGTAAGCATTCGATGTGATAAGATTCATTGAGTTGTTGCGATACAATAACATCAGCTTCCATCAAGGTGTGCTGAATTACTTCTATGTCACTATTTGTTAGAAGGTGTACTATCAGTGGTTCTAGTATAGTAACATTTTTATTATATTGAGAAAGACAGTACCCTATAGGGCGAGCTTGGCAATTTCCGACCACCACAATTTTAAGACTTGGCATGATACCTATCTCTAATCAAATCATACAATTTCAAATCAATTTCGTTCGCTTTTAATAGCTCCTCATATAACTGCTCTCCAACTTTCTTCTTTATTTTCTCAAGTTTTTCTTCTAGCGGTAATATTTCTCTATTTGATACATTAACCTTTTTAACTTCTAATTCTATTCCAAATGAAGTATTTAGATTGATATATTCATTAAGTTGTTTAAGAGAGTAATCATATTCTTCTACTAAACCGATAAATGGGAGCTCATTGATTGCTTTTAAAGATCTCGTGAGCTCGTCACCAAACTCTTGACTATACATAGTAGACAACCGACTACTATGGAAGTCACGGCATTGCCTATCGTATTGCAAGGATAATCTAGTTTCAATATAACCGGCTAAGCTAGTGTTTCTAGCTAAAACTGAACCGAACCCTGTACCGCCTTGTTTCTTTTCGAAAGAATAGGCTGAGGCGATTCGGTCGATTGGATGGCGATAAAATATTACCGGTATAACTTCTATTTCTTCAAAAGTTGGTACCGGGAAAATTGCAGTATGACTAGAAAAGCATTTGGCGTTCTGTGTATCTAGTATCCACTCTCTCACTTTTTCTCTATTAGTTGCTGGCTGGGCTGGAAATTCTTTCGTTACCCACTCACCGTTGTCCTCACTAAAGTTCTCTTTAAAAGCAGCGTCTAGTGACGTTCCTGCATTTTTGAACAGGTGGTAATGTAAAATAACTTTTCTCAAAATGTGTTCCTTCTAGCATGTAGTGAATAGGCCAACAGAGGCAAAAATTTCTTTAAACGCAGCTTTACCGCCTTCGAATGAGAAATTGGATTTAACTAATGTGCTTTGATTCTCAGCAAACTTTTGCCATAGCTTTTCATCGTCATAAAGCTTGATAATGCCATCTACCCATTCTTCAGCTTTTTCTGTAATAAGCGTACTAATTCCGTGAGTAAGGCCTGTGCCTTCGGCCGCAACATCGGTAAGCACGGTAGGTAAGCCGTACGCCATTGACTCAAGCACTTTGCCCTTAATTCCTGCCCCTGAAAGTAATGGTGCTACAAATACTCTGTGATTATGGAACACATCATCTAAGTGTTCGGCGAAGCCAACCATTCTAATATTGTCACATTCAAATTCTTTCATGTCATCCGGCATGTTACTGCCGTATACATAAAGCGTGATGTCTGGGCGCTTTTTGGCAAGCAGCGGCATTATATCTTTTGCTAAAAATTCAACGCATTCAACGTTTGGAGTGTGGTTAAAGCCACCCAAGAACACTATACCTTCACGTTTTTCAAAAGAGGGGCCTGGCTGCTTTTCTTCTAATACCCACGGGGTAATATGAAGTTTTTCAGCATCTAAAATGTGGCTGGTAATAACCGCGTGCTCAGTTGCATTGTAGGTAAGAATAGCGTCTACGCTGTTGCAAACTCGTAGCTCGCGTACGCGTGTCTCTAGTGCGTCAGTAAGCTTTTCTTCGTCTTTGCCATTTTTCAGCGCTGCACGCATTTCTCTTAAGAAATGAAGGTCTGCATTATTGAAAATAACTTTTTTGCCTTTCTCTTTTATCTTCTGAAGGTAAGCTTCTGCCACATAATAACGGGTAATGTATACAGCATCCATTTCGTCTAGACGGCGATCTAGTACGTCATCCATAGATACATAAAATGGAGCGTATAGCACCTCCACGCCCATTTTTTGTAGGGCAGTGGTGTACTTACCGAAATGCGCTAAATTTTCTGGTACAAAGGTTACTTTAAAGCCAAGCGCTAACATCAGCTTAATTTCTTGAATAGCCGCGTAGCTTCCAGCATCTTTATTGGGCTGCGGGCTTGCGTAATCGATAACTAAAATTCGCTGATCTATGTTGCGATCTTTTTCAATTTTTAGGTTTTCTAAGCTAGCTTTACCGTTGTGTTTGAAGGCTTTGAACCATTTATTTCTGAAGTTTTTCTCGTTTACTACTTGATAGCGTTTTAAGCCTTTGGTTACATCTCTTCCATGGCTTTGCCCCTCAAAATGTACTACTTCCGAGGTCGGCACATAAACCGTTTTATAGCCTGCATCGCGTACCTTAAACGCTAAATCGGTATCCTCGTAGTAGCAGGGAACCAGCTCTTCACTAAACCTTCCAACTTCTTCCCAAATTGCTTTGGATATACACATTGCAGCACCAGAAACATAATCTACTTCACGAGCGTAATTAAACTCTGGTTGTAGTGGATTAGCGTCACGCCCTACGTTCCACGGTTGCCCGTTACCCCATACAATACCGCCAGCTTCTTGCATAGAGCCGTCTAAATTCAGCAGCTTAGAGCCTGTTAAGCCAACTTTTTTGTCACTTTTATGCTTATCAAGTAGTTCGTCAATCCAGAAAGAAGACACTTCAGTGTCGTTATTCAGAAATATAATGTAATCACCTTTAGCGATTTCAGTCGCCCGATTACAGCTTCTTAGAAAACGTAAATTTTCTGGGTTTCTAGATATAACTAGGTTTTCTATTATTGTTTCGGCTTCACTGGTTTCATCAGTTGAACAATCGTCGGCGAGAATAACTTCATAGCTGGTTTTATTGTAAGCCAATAAAATTGACGCTATGCAGTGGTATGTAAGTTCAAACTTGTTGTACGCAGGCACAATAATAGACACTTCAGGCTTTTCAAACTTAGGTAATGCAAAAGAAGGGAACTTCTTTCTGCCTTCATAGCCTTCTACCATTACTTCGTGTGCAGTCATAATCGACTTCATGTCAATTGAGGTATTACCTTTTACTATATTTTCTAGCTGGTAATGCAGTGCTTCGTATCGGCTGTCTGCCTGCTGTGGCAGGCTCATGAAACCTGGCTTTTTATGGCTGTCTTTTAAATACATCCACGGGGTTAAAACAGGTTTTAACGTGAAATAAGCGCCGCCTACTTTTTGTGCTACGCCCTTTATCGATATTTCAAGCAGGTGATTTTGATTATCTAAAACCTTAGCAGGTAACCAAACGTGGTCTTGTATACTCTTATTTTGCGAGTTAATAGTGTGTTCGCAAATTACATTACCGTCGCAAGAAATTTCCAATGTTTTTTCTTGTAATGGGGCATTTGATGAAACAGAAAAAAGAAACTGGTTACCGATAACATTTTGCGCTTCAGCCCAAAATGATGGTTGTAAAATACCAATATTAAACTCGTTAGTTTCTACAGGCGCATCAGACTCAAGCTCTCGTATTTCTAAAATAGCGTTGTCTACTAACGCGGTAGTATCAACTTCCAGTTTGAAGCCGTGCAGCCCATCGTTTATGTTTGCCTGCTTTAAGTCGGGCCTCAATGTTTCCGCTACGCCTGAGCCAACAAGTTTGTCATTGCAATATACCGCAACTGAAATACTTGTTTTTGAATTCAAATCGGCTGCCCAGCCGCTCAGCATTCCACCATTTAAAGCATCTATCCCGCCTACTAACCTCATGCTACCAGCATCCATCAAACATCTTTCCTTTGTCAAAAAATGGAGTTTTATATTTTTATGCTAGTATTGTGTAAGTTTGGCTTGCTGGGGTCAAGCACACCAAGTGCGTTTTTACTTATTTAAATAGCTTAAATAACGCGTTACTATAATTAGTAAATTCGTGAGGAACACCTATTTATGAGAAAAGGAATAATACTAGCTGGCGGATCTGGCACACGTTTGCACCCGTTAACTAAGGTGGTAAGTAAGCAGCTTATGCCTGTTTACGACAAGCCGATGATTTTTTATCCATTAACCACGTTGATGATGTCGGGTATTCGTGATGTACTCATTATTACCACGCCTGAAGAGCAACAGCGATTTATCGACCTTATCGGTGATGGCTCAGCGTTAGGAATGAATATTCAGTACGCGGTTCAGCCTTCACCAGATGGTTTGGCACAAGCATTCTTGATTGGCGAACAGTTCGTTGGTAACGATAGCTGTTCACTGGTTCTTGGCGACAACATTTATTACGGCCACGACTTAAAGTTGTCTTTGCAGAATGCGTATAAGCAAGAGCACGGTGCAACTGTGTTTGGATATCACGTTAACGACCCAGAACGTTATGGTGTAGTTGATTTCGACGATGACTGGAACGCGCTTTCTATTGAAGAAAAGCCAGCTGCTCCCAAATCAAACTATGCGGTTACCGGTCTTTATTATTACGACAACCGCGTAGTCGATTTTGCTAAAGAAGTTAAGCCATCACCCCGTGGTGAACTTGAAATTACTGACTTGAACAACTTATATCTTCAAGATGGAAGTTTGAAAGTAGAGCTAATGGGCCGAGGCTCTGCTTGGCTTGATACGGGCACACTAGACTCACTTCTTGATGCAGCAAACTTTGTTGCGGCTATCGAAAAACGCCAAGGGTTGAAAGTATGTTGCCCAGAAGAAGTAGCCTACAGAATGGGCTATATCAACGCTGAGCAGCTTGAAAAGCTTGCGGCACCACTAAAGAAGAGTGGTTATGGCGATTACCTGCTTAAAGTGATTAACGATAGAGTTAAGATCTAGCTTCATATCAAATTCTAAAAAAGGTGGCATTGCCACCTTTCTTCTTATTTTAAATTGCCAGTTTGTACGGAAATTAAATGCAAGTAATTAAAACAGACATCCCTGATGTAAAAATCATCGAGCCTAAAGTATTTGGTGACGAGCGAGGTTTTTTTCTAGAAACCTTTCGCACCGACTGGTTCAAAAAAGAGTGCGCAGATGTAGATTTTGTTCAGGATAACCACTCTAAATCTAGACAAGGTATCCTTCGCGGCCTTCATTATCAAATGGAGCAAACCCAAGGCAAATTAGTACGTGTAGTTAGCGGTGAAGTATACGATGTAGCCGTAGACATGCGTAAAGACTCACCTACATACGGTAAGTGGGTTGGGGTAACGTTATCAGCAGAGAACAAACGTCAGTTATGGGTACCTGCGGGCTTTGCTCACGGCTTTTACGTAACCAGTGATTCTGCTGAGTTCGTGTATAAGTGCACAGATTATTATCACCCGGAATCTGAAATATCAGTTAAGTACGACGACCCTACATTGAATATCGACTGGCCATTAGTAAATGGTGAGAAGCCTTCTTTATCAGGTAAAGATGAGGCGGGTTTGGCATTTGTTAACGCACCTACGTTTTAATTATTAAGGCTTAAAAGGATAACAATGAAAATTGTAGTTATTGGAAATGCTGGGCAGTTGTCTTACGAGTTGGTGCGTATATTGGGTGAAGATACTATTTGTCTTGGACCGGAAGATACAGATATCACTAAATTTGATGTGTTATCAGAAACGCTGTCTCAATTAGCGCCTGATGTCATCATCAATGCCGCCGCCTACACTGCCGTAGATAAAGCAGAGGAAGAACAAGAGTTATGCCATGCAATTAATGCTACTGCAGTAGAAAACTTAGCTAAGTACTGCAAAAAAGCTGGTGCATTTGTAGTGCATGTATCTACCGACTACGTATTTAATGGGCATAAAGGCTCGCCATACCTGCCTAGCGACCCTATAGAACCGCAGGGGGCTTATGGCAAAACAAAAGCAGATGGGGAAAAGGCGTTACTCGATATATTGCCTGAAGCAAGTTGCTTAATTCGTACAGCATGGGTGTATTCCGCCCATGGCAATAATTTTGTAAAAACCATGCTTAAGCTAATGGCAGATAAGCCTCAGCTTACGGTAATAGACGACCAAATAGGTACGCCTACCTGGGCGAAAGGGTTGGCGGATGCCTGCGTCAGTGCAGCTAAAAACAAAACAGTAGGTGTGTATCACTGGACTGACGAAGGCGTGGCCAGTTGGTACGACTTTGCACTAGCTATTCAAGAGTTAGGGCTTGAAAAAGGGTTGTTAGAAAGTGCAATTCCTGTATTGCCTATTCCAAGTAGCCAGTATCCTACGCCAGCTAAACGCCCTCATTATAGCGTGTTGGACAAACAAAGCGCACGTGAAGCGTTTGCAACCTGCAACCCAACCCATTGGCGCAAGCAGTTGTCTTCCATGATGGACGAGCTTAAAGCGGCTCAATAAGCCGCAACACTCAATTCAAGTTTGGTAAATAAAACATGAGTAAAACGATTTTAGTAACAGGTGGCGCGGGCTTTATTGGCTCTGCAGTAGTGCGCCATCTTATAAACGAGACTGACCACACTGTGGTTAATTTAGATAAGCTAACTTACGCGGGTAATTTAGAATCATTAACACCCGTTTCAAGCAGCGACCGCTATAGCTTTGAACAAGTTGATATTTGTGATGCTGAAGAAGTGAAGCGTGTTTTCAACACGCACCAGCCAGATATCATTATGCACTTAGCGGCAGAATCTCATGTAGACCGTTCAATTGACGGGCCAGGTGAGTTTATTCAAACCAATGTAGTTGGAACGTACACGTTGCTTGAACAAGCAAGAGCATATTGGTCTGAACTGGAAGGCGATAAAAAAGCAGGGTTTAAGTTCCACCATATTTCTACTGATGAAGTATACGGCGACCTTCCTCACCCTGATGAAGTTGAGCCAGGCACAGAGCTTCCATTGTTTACGGAAACTACCCCGTATGCACCAAGTTCTCCTTATTCAGCGAGTAAAGCAAGTTCTGATCAGCTAGTACGTTCGTGGCTGCGTACCTATAAGCTACCAACATTAGTAACTAATTGCTCAAATAACTATGGGCCGTATCATTTCCCTGAAAAGCTAATACCGTTAGTTATTTTAAATGCGCTAGCGGGCAAGCCGCTGCCAGTGTATGGCAAAGGTAACCAAATTCGCGACTGGCTGTATGTTGAAGACCATGCGCGCGCATTAGTTGTGGTTGCGCTAAACGGTGAAATTGGTGAAACCTACAATATTGGTGGGCATAACGAAAAACAAAACATTGAAGTGGTGCAAACTATTTGCACTATTTTGGATGAAGTTAAGCCGAAAGAAAGCAAATACGCCGAGCAGATCACTTACGTTCAAGACCGCCCAGGTCACGATATGCGCTATGCCATTGATGCCAGTAAGATTGAACGTGAGCTAGGATGGAAACCACAAGAAACCTTTGAAAGCGGCATTCGTAAAACCGTTGAATGGTATTTAGCGAATGAAGGCTGGTGGAAAGCTGTGCTTGACGGTAGTTATCAAGGCGAGCGTTTAGGCACGGGGAGTTAGTTAGCTCTTATTAGTTTTTAGGCCTCAGCTTACTTAATATGCTGAGGCTTTTTTGTTTGCCCAGCGAAGCTGGCAAACCCGTCAGGTTGAAAGAAACCTGAATCACCCTGACTGAGGGGAAGATAATCCGAATGGCAAGGGCGTTGTTGGCCAACGGCAGGGTCCGAAGGAAGCCATAGGAAGTTAGAGGTACACAACGCAAGTGAACCTGATTCGGCAAGACAGGGGGGTAAGCGTGCAAAATAGCGTGAAGCCCGATACTCGGTCAGTCCTGTTTTGTGCTTGAGGGTGGGATTTCTAACAGGGCGTCAGTGCAGTAACTGGGGAAGCCTGGCACCTAAACTTACTTAGAGTAAGTGGTTAACGTTCAAGGGGAGACTCAAGATGTTAATCGGTGTGAGGTGGCAGATGAAGCCGTAGTAGTGAGTAAAGTTCGGCCTGTGAAAGCCAGTAATGGTGTGGAGGGTAAAACCGAGCTGACCATCAGCAGTGTTTGGTGGCATCGTTATCAGTCAAAAGCGGATAAGGATGGCGAAGGGCGGAAGTACATAGTAAGTCTGTGATGAGCAGGTGTTTTTTTTTAGTGGTACACGAATCGATTAGCTATCGACGTCTTCGTACTTGGTTTTTCGCGGAAGCGACGGACTGGCTACGAAACGGTACATGGGAGTAATGTGGGAACGTTGAGTAGATTGCCATTGGGCTAGCACGCTCTACCACCATGTGAAATAGACCAACACGAAAAGAAGTCATCGGCCCCCACACAGCACACCATCTTCGAGGAGAAGCGTGCGGGTTTATTATAGTTTGTACGGTCACTTGCTTAATAAAGCCAGACTGTTCAAGGGATTTAAAAAGGTATTCAAAGCGAAAGGCGCGGCCGGAATAGATGGGCAGAGCCTGAGCGCGTTTGCCTCAAATCTGGATAATGAACTATCGCAGCTTCTTCTTGAACTCAAAACCAAACGCTATCAACCGCAACCGGTAAGGCGGGTCATTATCCCGAAAGACGGGGGCGGTGAGCGTCTATTGGGTATCCCAACAGTTAGGGATAGAGTGGTTCAACAATGCTTGAATGACCTCCTTACACCCATCTTCGAAGAGCAGTTCCATCCATCAAGCTTTGGTTATAGACCGAAGCGGAGCTGTCACGATGCCATTAATAAAGCCACCATGTTCATCCGTCGATACGGACGGCGACACGTGGTGGATATGGACCTGTCGAAGTGCTTCGATAAGCTGGACCATACGCTTATCATTAAGAGCATCAAAAGGCGGGTGCGTGATGGCAGCGTGTTGAAGTTAATTACTCAGTTCTTAGAAAGTGGGGTAATGGTTGATGGGCATTGGCAGCAGACAGAGACAGGCAGTCCGCAAGGTGGGGTAATAAGCCCGCTCATAGCGAACATCTATCTGGATGCGTTCGATAAGGAAATGAAAGAGCGAGGGCACCGCATAGTGCGCTATGCTGATGACATCCTGATTTTGTGTAGCAGTCGTGCAGCGGCAGAGAATGCCAAAGCGCAAGCCACACATATCTTAGAAGAGAAACTAAAGCTAAGTGTAAACACGGATAAAACACACATCACTCACAGTGATGATGGTGTGAAGTTCCTTGGTGTTGAAATTGGGACGAAATATACCCGCATCCAGCCCAAGAAACTCACCGCGTTTAAGGCGAAGCTCAAGCAGATGACGAAACGCAATGGCGGAATGCCGCTGCAATCAGTTATCAATGCACTAAACCCACTGCTAAGAGGGTTCAGTTATTACTTCAAGATAGCCAATGCGAGCAGGGCATTTAAGCAAATAGCAAGCTGGCTAAGACGCCGCTTGCGCAGCATTCAACTCAAGTTATGGAAAAAGGCGAGCCGCCTCCATCGCTGGCTAAGACAGCACGGTTATAAAGGTCAGTTTGCTCATATCAACATGACGAGTTGGTGCAGTGCACGCAGTCCCTTAGCAAGCTACGCAATGCCAAACAGTTGGTTTGATGAAATCGGGCTAATGAACTTGGAGAATGTTGCAACGGGATATGTGTTTAGCAATTACGCTAAATAACTATGTACATGAGCCGTATACGAGGTCCGTATGTACGGTTCTGTGAGAGGGATGAGGCGGTGATGCCTCACCCTACTCGATGTTTTCGAATGCGATATTCTTGGTGGTGTGATTGTTGCTTATATTGTTGCTTATAGAGAACCATACCACTAAAGCTTAATGATAAACGTTGTAGTTGGGCGGCGAGATGCACCGAGTCGTCAGCGCTATATCAAATCAAGCACCTTTATGATGCATTATTCATGAGATTTTCAAAAAACTCTGGCAATATATAGCGAGAAAATTTTAATAAATATTTCTATCGCTGATAGTTAATAGGATTGGAGAAACCATAAATGGAAAGTACGCTAGCAAAGTACAAAATAGCAGTAGCAGGTACTGGGTACGTAGGCTTATCAAATGCCGTGTTACTAGCACAACACAATGAAGTGAAAGCAGTCGACCTGGTACCAGAAAAAGTCGAGATGCTGAATAACAAAGCGTCTCCGATTGAAGACAAAGAAATCTCAGAATATCTAACGACCAAAGAGCTTAATCTTGAAGCCACGTTAGATGCACAGGTAGCATATAAAGATGCCGATTATGTGGTTATTGCAACACCAACCGATTACGACCCACAGACTAACTACTTCAATACAGGTAGCGTAGAAGCGGTTATCAAAACTGTAATGGAAATTAACCCTGATGCAGTGATGATTGTTAAATCGACCGTGCCAGTGGGTTTCACTAAAGACGCAAAAGCACGTTTCGGTTCTGACAACATTATTTTCTCGCCAGAGTTCCTACGTGAAGGTAAAGCGCTTTACGATAACCTTTATCCTAGCCGTATTATTGTGGGCGAGCAAAGCGAACGCGCTGAAAATTTTGCTAAGCTACTTCAACAAGGTGCAATCAAAGAAGAAATTGACGTGTTGTTCACTGACAGCACTGAAGCTGAAGCAATAAAGCTTTTCGCTAATACTTATTTAGCGATGCGTGTTGCCTACTTCAACGAGTTAGATAGCTATGCAGAACGTAATGGTCTAGATACCAAACAAATCATTGAAGGTGTTGGCTTAGACCCTCGAATTGGTAAGCATTACAACAACCCAAGCTTTGGCTACGGTGGTTACTGCTTACCAAAAGATACTAAACAATTGTTGGCTAACTACAGTGAAGTGCCGAATAACATGATTCAGGCCATTGTTGATGCTAACCGTACACGTAAAGACTTTATTGCTGATTCAATTGTAAGCCGCGGTCCTAAGATTGTTGGCATCTACCGCCTTATCATGAAGACTGGTTCAGACAATTTCCGCGCCAGTGCGATTCAAGGCATCATGAAGCGCATTAAAGCGAAAGGTATTGAAGTGGTAGTTTATGAGCCTGTACTTAAAGAAGAAGACTTCTTTAACTCGCGCGTAGTAAACGATTTGGAAGAGTTTAAGAAAATCTCTGACGTTATCGTAGCCAACCGTGTAACGGGCGATATTGAAGACGTACTCGACAAAGTTTACAGCCGCGACTTGTTCAACGCCGACTAAATCAAATTGTGGGGTCAGAGTAAATACTCTGACCCCACAATTTATATAAAGTTAAAACACCAGTTCAACCATCACTTTAAAGCGTTAATCAATCTAACCCCGTAAGCGGGAAAGTGTTCGTCCTTCGTTAAAATCTGCAGCCCTTCAGCTTGAGCTTGGGCGATCAGCATTCTGTCAAATGGATCGCGGTGGTGCATTGGCAGCCTTCCTGCTTGCTGGCTATGAAATAAATTGATAGGTAATGCGCTAAAACCTAACTCTTCGATAAGCGACTCAATATCGTCTGGTACCGTGAGTTTTCCCAGCTGCTGTTTTATCGACATTTCCCAAACAGACGCGGCGCTGATATAAATGGCGTTTTCAGTATTAGAGATATGCTTTTGAGCGTTATGACCTAATTGCTCATCTCCGTTCATCCACCAAATTAAAACGTGGGTATCGAGTAATATTCTTTTCATTACAAACCGAACATATCTGCTATATCTTCATTAACCTCTTTCGAGTCGAAGTCTTCAGTCGTATGAACCTGGCCTTTGAATTGCCCAAAAATGCGTTTTTTTTCTGTTTTAAAAGGCACTAGTTTCACTGCTGGTTTTCCCGACTTGGCGATAACAACTTCTTCACCGGCCTCTGCCCGTTCGACAAGTTGGGATAACTTACTTTTTGCCTCATGCATATTGGCTTGCATACAACACCTCTGTTGAACTTAGCTAAACTTAGCTATAATGGTAGTTCAAAAAAACAACAGTTGCAATCACGTCCTCAACTCATTTATATCTAACGCTTGTAGCTCAAAAATCTGACAAGGAGCCAAACTAAATGCCTATCGTGTCAGTGCTGCGGTATCTTTAATCATCAAAGATCATTCACAAAAAACTTCCCAAACCCCAAAATTCAAAATAAAATCCACGCCAATTCAACTCCTGCCATTAAGCCTCACGCTTACACATACCCGGCGGGGAAGAAGCATGCTTTAAATTGTGGGGATACCTCAGGGGCAGTGTTGATACTCTGCCCCTCAATTTCTATGGCTCCTAATCCAGGCGTCCAGAGCCCACACGTCACGCTAGAATCTCCCTGGCTGAGGCAACAATCGCCTCACTAATCGTATAGTCAGCACGGCTTTTACCTGTAATAGCGTAGTATCGTTCGTTGAGCGTATTCGCGTTGCCAATACAATGCACACCATATTGCTCTTCAACGTGTTTCGAAATAGCCGATGGTGCGCAGAACACGCCAAAGTCTTCGCTGCCAAATAGCTTTAATAAAGCGGTATCATCGAACTCGGCCACAATTTTTGGGTAAAGCTGTTCGGTTTCAAGCCAGCTGGTTAATGCTTGCCGTATACCCGACGTGTTGCCTTGAATAAGTAACGGCATCTGATTTAAACAGTCAGGAAAGGTTTGTTCTTCAGTAAGTGGTGATTTCGCAAAAAAACTTAACGAGCTTTCACCTAAGAAAAAGCTATTGGCGCTAATTTGCGTACCCGGCGCTATGCCGCGGTCTGCAACAATAAAGTCGATAGCGTTAATGGCCAGCTCTTTCAGTAATCCATCGAAGCTGTCTTCTTTAATAACATACTTCACATGAGAAAACCGACGCATGGTGTCGTGAACAAAATCGTAAAAAAGTACTTTTGGAATACCGTTTGTAATACCTATTACGAATTCTTTCGTATTCACTTCATCGCTATTGTTAAGTATTTCAGCCAGTTGATTGCCTTTATGAAATATTTCACTGGCATACTGATAGGTAACTTTACCTCTCGCGTTAAGGTATAGCCGCTTGTTTATTCTGTCGAATAGGGCATAGCCAAGCTGGTTTTCGAAGGTACTAAGTTGCCCGCTAACCGTTTGAGGAGTAACGTGAAGTAACTTGGCTGCCTTAGCAATACTGCCTTCGCGGGCGACCAGATAAAAATAGTATAAATGATGGTAGTTTAGGTGATGCATAATTTTACAAAATAGAAGAAGGGCAGGAAATGTACTCTGACCCCATAATTCATAATCGCAATTATTTTCGATGAAGTATTCAGAATATAACAGATTTATTCTAACTCAGTATTGAAATACACTAATTATTGTTGCTGTTACCCACAATCAAGAACAGCGCGTTTCTCACTTTTCTAAGCTAGCGGTATATTGAAGACATAACTATGGCTAAACCAATAAATTTACGCAAAACGCGAAAAACGCTTTTTTCGCTACTAAAACCCGAGGCTGGCTTTTTCTGGGTTGCTATTGCCTACGGTGTTGCAATTAGTTTAATGACATTGGCAGTGCCAATTGCAGTACAAACCCTAATCAACAGTATCGCCAACATAGGCTCAACCCGTGCTGTGGTCATCCTAGCTGTTATCTTGTTTCTTACTTTATTTATATCAGGTGTGTTTAGCGCCCTTCGTATGCGGGTGATGGAGTTTTACGAGCGAAAGGTTTACGCGCGTTTAACTGCCGACATTGGCCTAAAAACTATTCTCGCGCCCCATAGCTTTTTTGAAGGGCGTCAAAACGTCAGCATAACTCAGCGCTATTTCGACATTATGACGTTTCAAAAGAACATCCCGTCTTTGATGATCGACGGCTTTGCCTTGGTATTGCAGATGCTGGTGGGCTTCACTTTGGTATCCTTCTACCACCCAGCGTTGTTCGCGTTTAACGTAGTGCTTTTACTTACCATGTATGCGGTGTGGAAAATTTGGGGCCGGGGCGCTAAGCGCACTGCTATCGAGTTATCTCACGCGAAATACGACTCGGCCAAGTGGCTTCACGATATTGCTATTGCTCACGAGTTCTTTAAGTCGGCAGATCATGTCGAGTACGCCGGGCGTAGTACCGAAGGTTACATCAGTGACTATGTGCAAAAGCATAAGAACCATTTTCATTACACGTTCTCGCAGGTGGTCATGTTCTTATTAATGTATGCCGTAGCCAGTGCTTCTTTATTGGGTATTGGCGGTGTACTGGTGGTACAAGGTGAACTGTCTATTGGTCAGCTAGTTGCCGCTGAGCTGGTTATGTCAGCCGTATTCTTTGGTTTATCTCGCTTCACTCAATACTTAAAGCTTTATTACGAACTTTACGGAGCAGCCGAAAAGCTAGGTGGAGCTTTAGCTATGCCGCAAGAAGAGCTTAATGCGTCAGAACATGTACCCGCATCATCAAAACTGGTATTTAACGACGTCGAACTTAAACACGGTAACGATACCTGCCAATTAAATGTGGTATTCGAACCTGGCACTAAGTACTTTGTGACTACAGATAAAAGCTGGGTTCAAAAGCAGCTTGTAGGTTTATTGAAGCAGTACGACAGGGTTAAGTCGGGCGATATTTTATTGGGTGAATTAAGCCTTAACGATTACGACACCCACGAGCTAAGGCAAGCGGTGACTATTTTAGATCGCTCGCTGATTATTGAAGTGTCGATAGAGCGTTACTTAAAGCTCGCTCACCCACAGGCCACCATTGCCGATATTCGCGCAGCGCTTGAAGAAGTGGAAATGACCAAGACAATTGACGGCTTGCCCGAGGGCCTTCAAACGAAAGTGTCTGTATTGGGCGCGCCATTGCAGCCGCTTGAGTTCTTATTACTTAAACTGGCTGCTGCCATTATCGCCAAACCTAAATTATTGATATTGAATCAACACTTTGATGCGATCCCTATTGAACTTCGCGCGCGCCTTCTAAACCGCTTAACCAAGTACGATTTTACGGTAATGTACTTTTCAAACACCCCAATACCCGAATGCTTCGATGGTGTGATACATCTGCATGACAACGCCACCGCTATGCTTAGCGAGCATAATAATGGGGTAGCGCCAGTGAGTTTAGATGTGCAAAGCGATACCAAGAACGCAAATAAGGAGGGTGAATAAGTGAATAACGCAGAACGTCGCTTTTTAGACAACATTACTTCGTTACCTTCTTTGAACGTGCCAAAGCTACACCGGGTAGTCACTGGCGTGATTATTTTTTTAGTGCTTGCTGCTGGCTTAATACTGTACTTCACGCCTTGGATCCAAACCGCTTATGGCACAGGTATGGTGGACTCACTCGACCCGAAAGACAGAACCCAACCTATAAACGCGCTTGTAGATGGGCAGGTAAAGCAGTGGCATGTGAGGGAAGGGCAGCAGGTGAAGGCGGGCGACCCTATCGTTACGCTTATCGATATTGATGCACAGCGTCTTGAAAAGCTTCAGTCTCAGCTATCTGCCGCCAACCTAAAGAATCAAGCGAATGAAACGGCGGTAAGAAATGCTGAGAACAACTTAGCCCGTCAGAAGTCACTTGAAGCGCAGGGGCTGGTATCGCGCAAAGAAGTAGAGCAAGCCGAAATTAAAGTGCAGGAGTTACGTGCTAAAGCTGCAGCGTCTGTTTCTGAAATAAACGAGGCCAGCATGATCTTGTCTCGCCAATCTACGCAAACAAAGCTTGCGCCGGTGGATGGCACTGTGGTGCGTTTATTATCTGGAGGTGTGTCTACTTTCGTGAAATCAGGAGACATCTTAGGCCAATTTATTCCTGCCGATGCGAAGCGTAGTGTGCGTGTTACCGTAAGAGGGTTAGATGCGCCATTAGTAAAGCCGGGTGCAAAAGCGCGCCTTCAGTTTGAAGGCTGGCCAGTGTTTCAGTTTAGCGGCTGGCCCGGCAGCGCAATTGGTACCTTTGGTGGTGAAGTGGTCTATGTTGAGCCAGTGGCAAATGCTACGGGCGACTTCAACGTTTGGATACGCCCAGATGAGTCAGATATTCCATGGCCAGCAGAAAGTTCGGCCCGTTTAGGTAGCCGCGTAAAAGCGTGGGTGTTATTGGAAGAGGTACGCCTGGGTTACGAAATGTGGCGACAGCTGAATAACTTCCCGCCGCTGCCAACTCAAGAATCACCTTCAAGCGGTGGTAAAGGTTCTGGAGCATCAATATGGTAGCGCGAAGCTTTATCTCGTTATTATTGGCACTCGCGCTTTTGGGCAGCGTTAGCAGTGCTAAGGTACTGGCGCAAAGTCAAACTACACAGCCGGCACCTTCTATAGAAGGGTTAATAGAAAGCATGGTGAATTATCACCCTTATGTGCTTGCGATAAATGAAGGTAACTACCAAGCCGCGGCTGAACTTGAAATTGCCAGAAGCAGTTTCGACCCTTTTATAGAACAGAAAACGAAAAGCCGCGTATCAGGTTATTACGATGGAACCAATTTAACCCAGCGCTTTACTAACCCCATAGAGGATTACAATGCCTCGGTTTTCGGTGAGTACCGCATCGCCGGTGGTGATTTTCCTAGCTACGAAGGATATTACGATACGCTATCTGGCGGAGAAGCAAGTGTTGGCATTGCCATGTCATTGCTACAAAACCGCGAAATAGACAAACGCCGAACCGCGCTAAGAAATGCGGGGCTAGCGTCATCCCAATGGCAAGCATTAGCAAGCAGTCTGATTAATGACTTTGTATATAAAGGGGTAAGTGAGTATATCGCGTGGTATGAAAGCGCACTGCAAATAGACGCGGTAACCGAATTGCTTAATACCGCTTCTGAACGTGAAAAAGCCTTGGTTACACGGGTAGAAAAAGGCGATTTAGCCAGTATCGTGTTAACCGAGTTCAAAGCAAACTTGCTACAGCAGCGTTTAACCTTGGCTGAACTAAAACAAAAGCGGGATATGCATGCGCAAATGCTGTCTTACTATTGGCGTTCGCCAAGCGGTGACATGCAAGCGGTCAAAAGCGATAAACCACCAAAAGACATTAACTGGCCATATTGGGTGGGCAACGGTCAACTTGTCACACTGCGCAATGCGCTGCGCGAGCATCCCGAACTGGATGTTATGAAGTTAGAGCAGCAGGTGGTAGAAAATAAAGTGGCGCTTGCTGACAACGCGTTGTTACCTAAACTTGACCTTACCGCCTCAATCGCCAGAGATGTGGGGGCGGGTTCACAAACCCTTGAAGGTACAGAAACAAAAGTTGGGTTGTCTTTTTCTTACCCCTTGGGTAACAGAAAGGCCAAAGCGGAACGTGCACAGCTACAGTCAAAGCAACGAGAGCTGGCGCACAAACTCACGTCTACCGAGCAAGCAATAGCGCAACGCTTTGAACAAGCGCTGGTGTATTGGGGGCAGGCAAAAGACATTGTATCGCTGCAAAGCGAAAACGCTGCATTAGCCAAAACCTTATCTAAGGTAGAGAAGACGCGCTTCGATGCTGGCGACAGTGATATGTTTGTTTTAAATACCCGTGCTCAAAACGAAATTAAAGCTAAGGTGAAAGAGATCAAAGCCAGGGTAGATTTGTTAAAAGCAGAACTGATGCTATATAAAGAAGCCGCTATGCTTTATTCATTTAATAAGTAGGCGTTAACGGCCAAGTGCCTAGAGATTACAGCTACAAAGAATAACGAGAGATAAAAGCGAGAGAAAGCGAACAGGGTTTTACGTGATAAATACCGGTTGTTTGCAAGACCAACACAAGCCGAAAAAGAAAAACGGCGTATTGAACTATCAGTACGCCGTTTGTTTATATGGATAAAGCGCTATAAAGGCTAATTACTAACCGCACTATTAAAGTCTTCTTCTGATAAACCTGCCGACATCGCGTATTCTTTTAACTTATCTTGAGAAACACCCGCATGTTGTGCGGTGCTTAATATACGTATTACCTGTTCACGTTGATGAGATGATTCTCTTACGGCTGTTTCCACTACCGTTTGCGCTTCGTTAGGGAAGACCGCTAATAATGAATCTACCACGTACTCTCCAACGAAGGGAACGGCATTAAGCGCGCTTGTCATAATCTCAACAATTTTGTTCGGGTGCTCCTGCGAGAGTGTTTGAACAATACTGTCTGCTGCATCAGGTTGAGTAAGAACAGCAACACGTACTATCTCATCTAATTCTTCAGGGGTTGAAACCGCTGCTGCATGAACAACGAAATCGACATAGGTTGGTTCTGCTTTAATAGCTAGCTGAACAATGTTGGGGCAGCTGCTTACTTCTTTTTCTATTGCAAGCTGAACAATTTCCTCGGTAGAAGAAGGTTGCGCTGATATTGCAGCAAAGATGATTTCTCGATACTTATCTGGATACGTGTCTAATGCGATATCAACAATAGAGACTATTTCTTGCGGATAATGGCCAGCGATAGAGCTAATGGCACGTCCTACAGACATGGTTTGATCGACCTGGCGTCGCAAAAAGGCTGTTTGAAAGCGATTAGACGCTTCAGCGGGTGATTCTATGCTTACTGAAGTAGTTGGCTGAACGACTTCGTTTGCAGAAGCGTCTTGTGCCATTGCCACATGACTAACCTGTGAGGCTAGCATTGCCGCTGAAAGCAATGAAAGAGTTCGTAACATAAACCCACCTTTATAATTATTGCGTAGTCAATTTTTGACACAACCAGTATTAATACATTTATGAAGAATACAAAGCGTAGGCCGTTTACGCTTATATACATTCTCATACGTATTCCTTTACGCAACCTTCAACATCAAGTTTCAATATAATAACGGCAGGATCAAATACTACTTTAAGAACGACTACTTTATAGGATCTGAACACCCATCCTATTAGTAATTAGTCCATATTGTCTACTAATTATCACATTTGAATGAAAAATAGACGGTTAGTTCACTTTTTTCATCTTTTTTAAAATAAGTGTTGACGTGAGCGCTCATTTCCCTAAAATGCGCATCCGCTTCGGGGGAAAAGCAAAACAGCAACCCTCCTGAAGTAAGTCTCTACTACCTTTATAGGCCAGTAAAGACGGGAGTTTAGAAGAAACGC
>Ga0208315_1000306_pt1 | contig 39609 bp, 57 predicted proteins | sample MalvireepMed_215_FD_184239 | JGI IMG/M metagenome (GOLD analysis project Ga0208315, IMG submission 184239) | Marine viral communities from the Global Malaspina Expedition - Malaspina viral metaG DeepMed_215 (SPAdes) (version 2) | ecosystem: Environmental > Aquatic > Marine > Oceanic | place...
GTTTAGGGTGTAGCCATATTCGCCCGCTACGTAGTTTATATGCTTAGATGTTGTGACACTCCACCAACCCAGGGGCGTAATTGTTCTTACCAGGTGATTGATACGAGCAACCCGGGTGCCGTACGAATAGACGTTTTCATTGTCTACACGTAGATTCTGTTTGTACTTGTCTAGATTCCATTTGTTAGGTTGTTTCATTTTCGTTCTCCCTTTATCTGTTTTCACTATCGAATAGACACGCATCTTGTGTTCCTTATCTCTCCCGATATTACACTTATATGAAGTATTATGCAAGCTTTTTCTTATATTATCTTATATTATCTTATATTACCGACAATCTATTATATACAATAAGACACTTCCGGCGGAGCTTGGCCAATGCCGCCAATGATCCGCGGCGGCGGACCGGTGGCGGTGTCGCAGGTGTCGCAGGTGTCGCAGGTGTTCCAGGTGTCGCAGGTGTCGCAGGTGTTCCAGGTGTCGCCGGTGTCGCCGGTGTCGCAGGTGTCGCCGGCCGTATTGCCAGGGATCCGGAGCGGGATCAATGGCAATGACGCGAGACAGCGAAACTCAAATGGAGACGCGCCAGGGGGGGGGTATGGGGACCGCACCCACCGCCGCCGTGAGGTAATGATGTATCCCACATACTTTTTGGGCGTTTTTTGCGTTTTTGGGAACTACGTCTTTATTTTATCGTAAATGTTGCGTAACTTTCACAAAAGTGAAACATATAATGGACAGCACAACCTCACCCGGAAAAGTCTCTGTCAGCCAGTTGGCTGATGATCCGTTAAGCAATCCCATCCTGTCAAAGTTTTACAAGTCTGAGGCGAAGAAGAGCAACAGCAAATTAAAGTTACCGCCTGAGAAGTACGACGAGTTCTTATCGTCTTTGCAGGAGTCTGGCGGATACATTACGAGGGCGGCCGCCAGGTATGGTGTACACAAGCGTACTGTTTATACTCAGATGAAGCGTGACAATACTTTTGCTCTTGCTGTCCGCGATGTACAGGATATGTTCAAGAAGAAGCAGATGGACGACCTTGAGGACTTATCTCTTAAAAACGCAATGAATCCGAAGAACGTATCTGAGCGTTTGTTTCACTTGAAGGCGATGGATCCGGCAAGGTATCGTGATCGCGGCATTAGAACGGCGACACAGGTTAATGTAACGGTAGCTGGGTTAGCGATTAAGGACAGAGCCAAAGAGATTGAGCGTCGGGAGAAGCTGAAGAATGTCAATGACTCAGGATAGTGTTGTATTGGAGCTTGTTTCGGCTTTAATGGAGTCGTTAGAGGTGTTGTACGTTGTTTTGCACCGTGATGAGACGCTGCAAAGGTTATCTCCTGATGTAGTTGAGAATGCAGTTGCGGCTATGGCAGCCGGCTGTGAATGTGTTGACGAGTTATTTGATCGGTGGGCGGAAGCGTAGAGGTATATTGCGGTTATCGTGATGAGTCCGGCACTCCTACGGAGGCGTTGGATCATCAGGAGGAGTATCATTTGTACACTGGTTGGGCGAAGCATCATTTGATGGCGGGTTCGCTGGGTACAGGCAAGACGGAGGCGATGTGTGTTGAGGCGGTTAAGCAGTGTGCTGAGATACCGAAGAATTTTGGTTTAATGGGGAGAAAGGTGTTGGATGCGTTTAAGAAGTCAACTTTATTGCAATTATTGGATGTGGGGAGTGATTTCATTGAGCGTCACCGTCCTGTTGATCATTTGATTGAGTTCAAGAACGGGTCCAAGATTATTTATATGGCTTTAGATGATTCCAGGGACGCCATTCAGCGTATTAAGTCGTTGAATCTGGGTTGGTTTGCGTTTGATCAGCTTGAGGAGGTACCCGAGGATACGTTTATATCGGCGGCAGGTCAGTTAAGGCGCAAGGGTACACAGCGTTGTTCGTTTCACACTTGCAATCCGGCGGGGCACAATTGGGTTTGGAAGCGTTGGAAGAAGGGCAAGGATGCTCAGAACTCGGTACAGGGCGGTTATCGTCTTATTGAGACGAAGACGTGGACTGAGGGTGCATTACCTCCGACTACGGAGCGTGAGGTTCGTCTTTATTCTGACAATCCTCATTTGCCTCCTGACTATATTTCTTGGCTTTTGGAGATGCCTGAGCGGTGGGTTAAGCGGTATGTTTATTGCAGTTGGGATGATTTTGTCGGGTTAGTATATCCGATGTTTGATGAGAAGATACATTTTATTAAGCAGTTTGAAGTTCCGGATTGGTGGAATCATTATGTAGTATATGATTATGGGTATAAGAATCCTTCTTGTGTATTATTTGCTGCTGTTGATGGTGACGGAAAAATTTGGGTTTACGATTTGATTTACGAGTCGGAGTTATTGATTGATGATTTAGGTGAGATGGTATGTGACCGTTTGAATCCGGATATTGATTATATATTTTTAGCTGATCCGTCCATTAACCGTACTGAGCGGGACGGTCGCACAATTGCTGAGGAGTGGGACAAGTTTGATATTTTCTGGCAGAACGCCAAGAACGATAAGCGGGTTGGATATGATAAGGTTGGCAGATGTTTACAGCCGGATGAGAAGGGGTTTGTGGGAATGTCATTTTTCGATGTTCCGCAGATGTCGTCGCTACGTGATGAGATTGTGGAGTACAAGTGGAAGGAATTGCGATACGGACGGGAAGACCGTCCTCAGCCGGAGGAGGCAGTGAAGGTGAATGATCACTCGATGGATTGCTTGCGTTATCTCGTTAATTACGTTGATTCCGCGTCGAAGCCGATGATGCTTAAGAGCGATCCTTACGGTGATTGGTCGGGTTTAATGAATAGTGTTGGCAGTAAACTTGGGTGGATGTCTGAATGAAAGATTTACAGCGTCTTAAAGAGTTATATGATATGTTTGATGCTATGCAGGCGTCGAATAAGGGTTTTATGGATTCCGCTAAAGAGGCGGCGTCATTTTATACTGGTGGATTTGGTGAAGGTCAATGGGCGCAGGAAGATTTACAGAAGCTTCGCAGGGAGAACCGTCCGCCTTTGCAGTTAAATATAATACTGCCGAAGGTGAATCTGGTAACAGGCATCGAGCGACAGAACCGTTCTTCGTGGAAAGCTTTGCCCGTTGAGCCGTCGGATGAGGATGAAGCGCAGTTGATTACCGCTTTACTGTTCCATCTTGATATGAACAGGAAGCTCCAGAATTTATTTTCAAGGGTGCATAAGGACGGCACCATCACCGGCAGGGGATGGGTAGATGTATTTGTAGAGCCGGGTAAGGATTTCCTGGGAGAGATTAAGCTTCGCCGTGAGAGCTGGCAGAATGTACTGGCTGATCCTGAAGCGGATACGCCGGATACAGGAGAGTGGATGCGTCTTGGACGTACCAAGTGGCTTTCTCTCAGTCGCTTGAAGTCATTGTATCCTGAGCAATTGTCTGATTTGAAGAAAATTGAAGATGTGGCGATGACGGATTTGGATTTATCCACTCCGTCTGACATAGATCCTCGTCAGGAGATGGGGAATTTTTACCGTAACGGCGAAATTATAGGTGCTTCACGGTTTGTTGATCCGGCGGCTCGTAAGGCGAGGGTTGTAGAATTATGGGAGCGGGATTGGCAGAGAGAGTATTTTGTAGTAAATGTCCGCACCGGCAAGCTGACACCGCAGGGATTTGAGAAGAAGGGTGACGCGGTGGAGTTGATGAAGGTCTTGTCTCAGGCACAGGATAGAATGAGAGCGGAGAATCCCATTAATCAGATACCAGATGAGGATGTATTTGATGTAATCGTTCGTTCTGTACCAAAAACATCTCTTTCAGTATTTTCCGGAGCGAGGATGATACTGGATAAAGTGCCTAATCCGTACAACCATAACGAATTTCCGCTGGTGCCTTATTTTTATTACTTTGAGGATGTAGGCGGAGAAGTGGAAACTTTCGGGCTGGTGGAAAATATGAAGGACCCACAGCGGGAGAAGGACAAGCGGCGTTCACAGGCGCTTGATATTATGAATCGCACTCCCAAGGGTGGCGGAGTATTCGCCGGTGGTAAGGTGACATCTGATCAGATGAACGACGCCTCATCTTCAGGTAAGTGGGTGTCGGTACCGGGATTCAGAGGTAACGTCAGGGAATTTATGCAGCAGTGGTCAACCAGTCACTTGGCTTTGATTAATACGGTTGTGGGATTGGAGAACGCAGCCGCCGTGGATGCCAAGGAGATTTCTGGTGCTACTGATCCGCTGATGGGTATAGCAGCCGGTTCCAAGGAATCAGGGTTTGCGGCGCAAACAAGGATTCGCCAGGGTATGCTGACATTGGAAGAACAGATGGAAAATTTAGATAGGACGAAGAACAAGGTTTTGAGTCTCTGTATATCAAATATGCAGCAATTCTACACCAGACCGCAGATAATGAGAATTGTAGGCAATCAGATGGGCGGCGAACTTCCGTCTGATGAAGTGATACAGGGATTCCTGAATAATTTTGAGAATATGCGGTTTGATATTGTGCTGGACGGAGGTAAGAACTCGCCTACGATGAAGGCGATGAAGGCCGATCAGGTGGGTGAGCTTATCAAGATGGGATTCCAGAGTTTGTTCCCATTGTGGCTTGACTTATCTGATCTGGAGGCGAAGGATGAAATCATCGCCAAGATGGAAGAAGAGAAGGCAGCACAAATGATAATGCAGCAGGTTCAGCAAGGAATTAAGCAGGGTAATGGTGCCCCGCAATAATAAAGGAGAATGATATGCCCGTAACATACGGATCCAATAAAAAAGACAAAAGGCATCTCGGTTATCCGCCGCCCAGCAGCACAGGCAGTTCCAATCCATCACCGAAGAAAGATTCTAAGGGTGACGTGACAAAAAAAGTTGGCAACAGTTCCAGTGAAAAAGGTCGGATGGACTATTCCGGTTCATAGTGATTGAAGCATTTTGATTGGCTGATTTCATTAGTACGGAAACTTATTGAAGCTAAGTTTTCCGGTTCTTTGACAATAAATTTCAATCAAGGTGGGATAACTAGTCTTGAGAAATACGAGAGAGTAGTCCCGCAATAACAATAACAGTCAGGCAACTCTGACTTAACCCCCGTTAGGGAACTAAGCAGAAGCCGTGTTATCACAATTTTGTGATGATGCGGCTTTTTTATTAGTGCCAGCCTTGGCGGATAAGGAGGACATAAAGATGGCGAAAAAAGAAAGTCGCTTTGAGTTCATAGATACGGACAAGGAACTGTCCGGCGAAGCAGACACTCCCTCAGAGGCCGAAGAAGAGAGTGTTGAGGCGTCGGCAGAATCCCCCGATGATGCAACGGAGCAGGCTGAGGAGCAAGAGAGCGAGAACCAGGAAGTTGATGAAGTATCTGAGGTTAAAGCTGGAGGGAAGCAATTCTCGACGGTCGAAGCTTTGGCCGATGCTTACACCAACTTGCAGACGCTACACGGAAAGCAGACAAATGAGATTGGAGAATTGCGGCAAGCCATTGAAGGTTTGAAGGTAAGTGATCAGAACGCAGAAAAGGAAGAATCCCCTGTGCCTGAGTACGATCCTTACAATGCCGATTCAATCGCTGAATACGTCCAGCACGTTGCGAAGCAGACTTATCAGGCTGAAGCGAAAACGCAGAAGCGGAAGGCTGCCGAGCAGAAGATGGACGAAGCGTATGAATCAATGGTCCGGCAATTTACTAAAGATCATCCTGATCTTTCCAAAGATGAGCTTATGGCGGTCGCTCAATTTGCCGACAGTAGAGGCATCACCTTTATGGACGATGCCTACACTATCAAAATGGCTGAAACAACTGCAAGGAAGGCCAAGGAGGAAGGTCAGGCTGAAGTGACTAAAAAACTTCAGGCGACCGCATCCGTTCCCCCGTCGTTATCTACGGCAGGTTCTGGGAAAAGCACTACCGAAGAGGACATAGACAACATACCCGCTTCTGAGTGGGGTGATATTCCTAGTAAGGAACGGTGGGAGTATCTCCGAAACGTTCCCGGCAGTTAATCTTAAAGGAGCTATTTAATGGCACAATCATCTTGGGCGTCTGGTTTACAGGTATCCAGATGGGCTAAAGAGCTTTTCAATGAAGTAGGTAAGGAAATCTACTTTGAAAAGTTTATGGGCGATGGTGCGGATTCGATGATTCAGGTTAAACACGAACTGGACGGTTCACAGGGTAAAGACGTAACCTTTGGTCTTATCACGAACCTGTCCGGCTCTGGTATTTCCGGCGACAGCACACTGGAAGGGAACGAAGAGGCTATGAGTTCTTATTCTCAGACTGTTACCACTGCAATGGAGCGTAACGCAGTACGGGATACTGGTAACTTTGAAAACAGCAAGGTTCTCTTTGATTTTCGTAAAGAGTCTCTGTCTGTTCTCAAGACCTGGCTATCTGAGAAGGTTGATTCTGACCTTTTCACGTCTCTATCCGCTTCACCCACCCGAACCTTCAGGGCTGATGATGGATCAACCTCAGTTGGCAGCAGAGCGAATGAATCAAGTACAGCCGCTGCGCTGACCGCTAGCGATACCATCTCGTTGTCTGACATTTCTGCATTGAAACGTCTGGCACAAATCCCTAAAGGTTCAAGCGAACTTCGTATGAGACCTATCCGCGTTGGCGGTAAAGAATACTACATCCTTCTGGTTCATCCGGAAGTGGCGTACGATCTTACCACCTTGTCTGCTTGGCAGCAGGCACAGCGCGACGGCAACATTCGAGGAGAGAGCAATCCTATTTTCAGCGGTGCGTTAGGTGTTTTTGACGGTGTGGTAATTCACGCCCACGAAAATATCTCACAGGCTGATACGGGAGGTTCTGGTGGTAATCTTCATTATTCTACCAATCTCTTCCTCGGTTCACAAGCCGGAGTCTTTGCGAGAGTTGGCGAGCCTCTCTGGGTTGAAAAGACCTTTGATTATAGCAATTCTCTCGGTGTAGCCGGTGGGCTTATTTATGGACAGGGTAAATCTAAGTTTAATTCCGAAGATTATTCCTGCATTGCCTACTATACGCAGAATACCGATTTTACTGCATAGTCTAAAGTAACCGGATAAAATGAACGCTTTGACTTTAATGGGGCGGCGGAAATGACGGGGTTAATAGCCTGCTATAAAGCCGCTCCGGTTAAAGCGCAATAAGGAGTAACAATGGCAACACTGGCAGCATTAGAAGATCAGGTACGGGATAAGCTCGGTTTAGCGGCAACGGATACACCGCCTACGGACAGCGAGATTGACCAGTGGATTGTTGACGGTCAGAACGAAATAGTTAATATGGTGGTAGATGATGCGCTTACAACAATGATTGTAGAAGATTCTCTGGACGGGAACCTCAATAGAGATGTAGGCTTCACCAGCGGATCACCGTCACTGACATCAGAACCGTACAGAATCTTAGCGGTAAAAATTAAAGAATTAGGAGGGTCTCTCGAGTCTGCGATTCTGGTATCGTCTGAGATAATGGATATTATTGACGACGGTTCTGACAGTATTTACAGTACATCGGGAAAATTTTATGCGATTTACGAGAGTAAAATACGGCTTTCACAGGCAGGGAAAAGTGAAGCGGGAAGTGTAGTGGTGAGATATATAAAAATTCCGCAGAAAACGAGGACGACTGAATGCGACTTGCCCACATCTTTAGAGCCCCTGGTGGTTGATTACGCAGTGGCGGAAGCGAAGAAACAGATAGAGGAGTATAATGATGCACAGGCGATTATGCAGGGATTTTATCAGAAGATTGGAGTAATAAATAAGCGTTACGGTGGTATTCACGAGGTTGAAGAAGAATGAACTTACGAGACATTAGATCAGAGATAAGACTTTTAACCGATACAACGGAAGACAAAAAATATCCCGACTCTCATATTAATGATTTTATCAATCGAGGGCAGATGATACTTGTGGATGAAGCGGAACTGCTGGAAACCACTGCTACGGCAACAGCAGCGTCCGGTACAAAAGAATACGATTTAGACAGTTCTTCCATTTGGACGCCGGAAGGCGGCGGAGGCGCTGCTGCCATTAGCATCTTACGGATGCGGAGAGTGGACTACGATGGTTACAAGATTCACCGTATCGGTTATCATCAGATAGTGAATCCGTCAAACTCCAGCGGAACGGCTACTATCCCCGGCGGATACGGATATTACATCAGGGACAACAAAGTGGGGATATTCCCCGACCCATCAGCAGTAACGATAAAGATTTATTACATTCCGAAGCCGACGACATTATCGAGCAATACGTCAACACCTGACATTGATTCGGCTTATCACGAGGCGTTGGTTTATTACGGTGCCTGGAAGGTGGCGGAGAGGTTTCAGCGGGATATGATCTCCTACTATAAGAATGAGTGGAGTGAGTGGAAACGGAAAGCGATACAGTACGGTAATTACAAATTTGCTGAACCGTCATTTACAATTGACTACAACGATTTTTAATTATGCCTAATCCTAAACAGAGATTTAAGATTGGCGATTTCAGCGGCGGACTGGTGACGTATCCGTCTCCGCTGGATATTAAGGACAATCAGTTCCAGTCGTTTGAAGAAGTTGAGAATCGCAAAATCGGGAGAGTGGAGAAGGTGAAAGGAGCGGCGGATATTACAGCAGCTCGTTCCACCAGCGATATTCTTAAAGGACAGGGGTACTATATCTATCGTACCGGCTGGGATGCCAGTAATAATCAGAACAGTACGATGTGGCACATATTGTATCGCAAGAACGGATCCAGCGATAGAACAGTGGAGCGATATGACAACGCTGACGGAGGAGGTGGAAGCTGGTTGGAGATATTTGATGAGACAACCTGGACTGACACTTCCAGTGATCCGGAAGTGGATATGTTTGCGCATAATGAAGTGCTTCGTATTTCTGACGGAAACCTGGGAAACAGTAATAATGCCTCACAGTGGTACGGACATATCAAGCGGGAGTTTTGGGGTAACGGCACAGCGTCAGGAATAACATACGGAACGAATAAGTCTCCCGATTATTACCAGCCGGCACAGAACGAAAATATCAGCAATTGGAAAATTTATGAGACAGAGTTGAAGCCGCCTATTGTGGTAAAGATGAAAGGTGCTTACGATACAGCGGGACTGAACACATCTGTTACAATTAATAATAACGATTTTGAGAGTGGTTTTACAGATGGATTAGCAACCAATTGGAGCAATCAACAAACGGTTACAGTAGCCGAATATACTGCTGATCCTTATGCTGGAAACAGCGCACAGCAGATTAAATATACAAACGGAACTGGTCAGAATGTTTATCAAGCCGTTTCTGTTACCGTTGGACAACAATATCGTCTTGCCTGTTATATAAAAACACTTTCTGGCACATTAAATTCAAAAATTGGTATATCTGGAACACAAACAGGTTCTCTTGATGCCGCAACGACTTCAATAACAACCGTAGAGGATTGGCAGTATGTATCTGTTGATTTTATTGCACCAGCTTCTACGATATATATAAAGTTATTAGCAAGTATATCTTCCGCAGATACAGGCGTCGCAGTTTTTGACAATATAACCTTGGAATCTCTTGGAGGGGGGATAAGCGCAGAAAGGAATGTGGGAATCTTTTCTTACGAGCCGAGGCATCCGTACGCTTCCGGTACAATACTGGAAAATGACGATCACTATTTGTGGCCCGATGCAATCAGGTCTGAAACATTCAGTGAAGATGATAAATATACAGTAACGTATGTTTATGATCATATTCAGGAGACGGAGTTGGGTAAGACTGATGATGGTGAGATTGGTGTGTCAGGGTTTGAAGTTAAGGAGCAGGGTCCCGATGAATTTAAGGCAAAACTGGTCGTCGATGGAACAACAGACAACCTTGTAAATGATGCTTCGTTTGATATGGGGGACCCGACAGTAACAGTAGATTCTGGCGGAGCGTTTAATATCTATACTTATATTCGCATCGGTCAGGAAATAATGCTTATCACCGCAATCGATAGCGATGTTTTAACGGTTGTAAGGGGACAGCAGGGCACTTCTGACGCTGATCACAGCGATAATAGCGAAATTTATATCTATCCGTCTCCGCACAAGGCGAGAGCGATCAATCTTGTTATTTACACCGGTGCTTCCAATGCCAATTGGAATCGTCGTATAACAGCCATAAATCTGTACTGGAAGCCGAAAGACGAGGTAGATTGGTATTTAGCAGGCACGTTTGATGTGGAAACAGGATTCGCTGATAGTGATTTGGCTATACTTGAGCCAACCGCTACAAACGTTGAAAGTAATTGGGGGCATTGGACAAGATGTCCTGATGCTGCTGGTTCAGAGGTAACTGTTGGCGCCATTGAGGCTGGTAGCACTGATAGAAAATGGCTTGACACTGATTATTTTGTTAATACGGCTGTTAACGATATCGCTGTGGCGGTCAGCATTGCGAAAAGTCCAAACGACTATTCTACAATGCTCAATTCACTTAGTTCTATGTGGGGGAAGGTGTCGGCAAAAGTGACGACAGATGATGGTGTAGAGTTTGATGCCAATATGCTTCCCGTTTCCAGAAGTGGAACGAGAGCGTCTGACCCTGAGACATATTATGTGGTTACATCCACACCGAGAACTGATGTGGTGACGAATTGGTACTTCCCGTTTGACGGTATCAAGGCGATGACGTATCAGTCGTTCACCGGACGCATTGCCAATCAGACGGTACCGGCCATACGATGGAAGACATCGGTGGTGGCAGGAGACAGAGCATTTTACGGCAATATAGACACTAAGGACGAAAACGAGCAGACAGTGAGGGAAAGAAGCAGGGTATATTGGTCGCCTGTATTTAAGCCTGATGAAATTACAATGACCGGATTTAAGGACTTCGGTAAGAATGACGGTGACGAAATTGTGTCTCTGGAGGAACTGGACGGCAGGTTATATGTTCTTAAAGACAGGAATGTGTATATTATGAATGTATCTGCCGGTTCTGAGTTGAATTGGCACATAGAGCGTCATTACAGGGGATTTGGATGTTCTTATCGCTCTGCAAGTATTAAGACACCGTATGGTGTTGTATGCTGCGATTCCAAGCAGATTACACTCATAACACCACAACAAATTGTAGAACTGTCGCTTCCTATTCGCTCTGAATGGCAAGCGCTTACGTTCGATAACCCGGCTATCGGTTATTCCGGTGTTCAGAAGGAGCTGGTGATAATTCCCGATACTTCACCAGGTAATGCGGTGGTGAACGGGTACAGATATAATTTCGATAACAGGAGTATATCAAAAGCAACACTTGATTCTATTACAGCGGATGATGTCAGTAATTTTCAAATTGGAGACAACCTTGAACCTGTTTACGTCAGATCACATACGGTGGCTTCCTGATGCCTACCAGCGCTATCATAAAGGAGATGAACAGTTCCTCTACGGACAACATTCAGACAGCAACTGTAAAGACAAAGCAGTACGATTTCGGCTATCCCGGAATGAAGAAGCGATTCACAAGAATTTATGTTACATACAAGACAGATGATGAAGCCAGTGACGCTCTTACAGTGAAAGCATATCTGGATGGAAATACGTCAGCAGATAAGACACTTACATTCGGTGCGTCAGCATCACTTACCAATACGGGAGATTTTTTGAATCTTGTTGGTAAAACTTTGGAATTGGAGTTCTCCAGTGCCGGACAGGATTTGATACTGGACGATACTATTGTTGAGTACGCAGTAGTAGGGCATCAGCCGTAATGGAAGTGACACAGGAGGAGCTGAACTTGCTGAGGCAGCAGAAACAGGACAGGATACTGGGTGTTAAAGGAACGCTGTTGTCTCCGGGTGACGGTCAGGACGGTGATTTCGGGGTATGTAAACATAAGGGGAAGGTTTTGTTCGCTACGAAGGTTTCGGGCGAATGGCAATACAGTGAAATGAAACGAGCAAAGGACTTGTAGGAGCTAATTATGGCAAATAAAACTGAGTATTGGAAGACTATGTACGATGAACAAGGTAATTTGTATAAAGCGTATAAGATAAGAGATTGGCGTGGAACCACAATTAATGCGTTCTTAAAAGACTCGTCAGGAAACATCGTTCTGCAAACTGATGATTGGGCATTTCAAGGATTTGATTGGGCGGATGTAAGGAGAATGTGGCGAGAAAAAATGGCAGATTTTGAGTCAGAACGCGGTAATCTGATGAATCAGGATGAATGGGAATCTTTTGAAAGTGAACAGGAAGAGAAAGATGATCTTGACGCTGATAAAGAGGAACTTCGTGCTGAGATTGAGGAACAGACGGGTGAGTATAAGACCGCTGTTGAGAGAGCTGGAGAAGAACAGGAAGAATATGCTGAACGACTTTCAGCCCGTAAGGGTGGTCAAATGGCACGAAAGGTTTCTGAGGCAATCTTGGGAACTGGCGGGGAGGCACCAGCGGCAGAGTTTGCGACCGAAAGGTTGAGCGAAGCGTCAGGCCGACAGCTTTCCGATATTGTGCAGGGTATTGGAGCTGGAACAAAATCGAAGTTGGCTGAGATTGAAGGGATGGATGTTGGAAATGTTTTTACTATGGAACAATTGGGGCAAAGGCAAGAAGAGATCACCAATGCGATGACGCGGTTTTTCCAACAGCAGGAAACAGAACGTGCTGGAATCCAGGCACAGCTTGATGTTCAGCCCGAATGGTGGGAAGGGATTATTGGTGATACTATCGGAGCGGCTGGGACATTTTATGGTGCGAAAGCCGGTGCCACCATAGCAAGTGGTGGAACGATGGCTTGGACTTGTTTTGACGGTAGTGTTGGTGTTGTTGGTATTGATAGTATAATACCCTTTGAACTGCTAAAAGAAGGTGATGTTATTAGCACTACAAGCGGATTTAAGCCTGTAAGTAAAGTTCATAAATATAATGCGTCAAGCACGATCAATGTGGATGGAATAAAAGTCACTGGATACCATCCCTATATTATGGAAGACGGCAGCTTGGAACTATCCGGAAAGTTAAAAGAAGGTGATGTTCTTTGGGGTGGCGAAGAGGTCAAGTCTATTGTGAGTGAGGAAGGTTCTGATTATGTCTATAACATTGATATTGACGGACATAATTACCATATAGAAAATGGTGCGTTGGTCCATACGGGGCGCAGGAGAGAATAATGGCATTCAAATTCAAGACTAAAAAGCGTCCATCCGCACTTCAGTTGGCAGTGACTTCATTTGCTGCTGGAGCGGCACAAGGTATTGCCGGCGCATCTGAGCAGGCATTAAAGCGGGAAGCGGCGAACAAGACATCGCGGGAGAAAGCGTCGCAGAAGTGGCTGTCAATGGCAAAAAGTTTTGGTGACCCCAAAGCGAAGAGTGAAGCGTATCGTGTGGGGATGGCACTTATTTACGGCAAGATGACAGAAGATGAGGCATTTGAGATAATGTCGTCGTATATGAATGATGAGTCGTCGTTTGTGAAGCCGGAGGAGCCAAAGTTATTAAGTGATGAAAAGAAGCTTATGATAAATCAGATTAAGTTTTATTCCAAGGAGACCACAGATCTGAACCGCAAGGCAGACTTAATTGATTTACACGGCAAGGTATTGGGTGACGAAGTTACGCCTTCAGAAGCAAAAGAGATATTGACTACCAGCGGTTTAATCGCAGGTGAAGTTACGACACCGGCAGGTGTGGTGACCGAAAGAGAGGGAGTCGAAGAAATTGCTGTACCTGCTACGACAGTCCCAGGCGCGTTTGAGCCAGAGGCGGAAGAACCAGTTGGACAATTAAGTAAACCACAGAGGTATGTTGATGCTTCCAACAACCCTGTATGGATACAATTTCGGGGTGGCGATCCGTATGATTTTAGCACTAAAGCGAAGATTGCTCCGGAACGGTTTACACAGCTTGCACCGCTTAAAGTCGGTGATATTCCTGAAAATGTAAAATATCAACTTGATGAGTTACTGGCAATAATTGACGATCCGTTCGCTGGCGAAGAGAAAAGAAAGGGTGCGATGGGCCAGTTCGATCAACTGATGTCTCCGTATGTGTCTGGAGGAAAGATTGTCATTCAAGATTTATTTTAATAATGTCCAACAAATTAAAACTTATTTATGACGCTCTTACAGAAAATGCTGACGAGGACAATGTAATTTCTTTGGGCGGCGATCCCTTTCGCCTTCCTTCTTACGGTGAATTTAAGGGTTTTATGAAGGACCCAAGTCGTCAGGAAAAATTTTTTGACAAAGTTTCTCCATATTATAGAATAGGTGAATCATTTGAAGAATTTTCCAAATTGATCGCACCAGATAACATTTCTATTCCATCAGGTGGCTCGTTAAGCACACAAGAACAAGATGTAAAGCCTTGGTTAAGAAAATACACTAATTTTGAACTTGAAAGAAAACAAGAACTCGCAAAAGAGGTGCAGGAAGATGGTGTTTTTTGGAGTGCTGTAAAAAATACACTTTATCGCGGGGCAGATACCTTTACATACGGCTTGGCTAAAAGAGTTTTTGATAAGCCAGCATTAACAGAGTTATTTGAAACACATTTTGCCGAAACACCTTATTTTAAGGATAACACCAAAATGCAGGTAGCCAGAACACTAATGGGAATGGGGGAAGCATCTAGTCACGCTCTTGCGTTTTTGGCTCCCACCAAGGTAATGCAACTGACAAAGTTGCCAGCAGCGGCAAAATCGGCAACAGTATTTGCCTCGGTAGGTGGCGCACGTCGAGTGCTGGACCCAGAAGTGGCAGAAGGTATGACATTTGACAGATGGATGGTTGGAACGGCACTAGATGGAATGCTGGGTGCGGCTTTCCCGTTTCTTGGGAGATTAGGTGGAGAAGTCGTTATAGTAAAGGAGACAGCTAGGGCGCTTGGGAATTTTTTTCTGCAAGCAGGTGCTATTACAACGGCGGCTGAAGCGAATAGATTTGCAGACACTTATTACAACGCAATGAAGGACAATCCAAATAAAAGAGCAATGGATGTCTTACAAACGGTTGGTTCAGATTATATAAAACATCCAGAGCAAATCATAAAAAATCTGGCCACAATGACTTTTTTGCACGGCACAAGCACTGGTACCAGGTTTATGAAGGGTGGCAAGCTTACGGCCGAAGAATATCATAAAACGACTGACAATCTAAACAATGCTTTCGGTCAACTGGAAAAGATTGGATTCAAAATCCCTCGTAATGAGGCCGAAGCACAAGAATTTATCAAAACTTGGAATAAGATTGCCATAACCAAGGAAGGTGAGCAGATAGAGATTTTTCCGTATGACGCTAAGAAGGCAGGGAGTGTAGATGCGGTGATGGAAAAACAAAGGCTTGATATTGCCGAATCAAATAAAACCACACCACAAAAAATTAAAGGCACCCTCCGAAAGAAAATTTGGGATATTTCTGGTGAAGCCAAAGAGATATTAATGAAAGATGGCGGCATCGCTGGCAAGGAAGCGGTGATGAACCTTGAACTGTCGGCAGGTGCTTCAGCAAAAGCAGAACGAATGTATTCAAAAGCTGAAAAGGAGATTTTTGGAGAATTATCGCACAAAGAAATTGATGTTCTTTCTGATTTTATACAAGGCAAGCGTACTGTTGAAATTGATGAAATTTATGACATTCGTGGTGAAAAGCGTCCTAAGCACCCGGGAGATAAAGGAAAAGAACACTGGGCAGAATGGTTTAAGAAGTTTGACGAGGAAGTACCGCTGGAGACGAGGACTCGTATTGAAGCAGCCTCAGAAAGATATTTTGGTGAAATGCGTAAGCAGCTTGATATGCTTAAAGAGAATGGATTGCTTACAGATGAAGCTTATGCAGAATTGGTAGAACAACAGCATTATTCACCTCGTCGTTTTATACAGCATTTAGATCCGCTGATTGTTATGCCGTCTGGCGGTAAGATTATTTCTGTACCTGATTCTGGTATCAGAGCATTACAAGAAGGCAGTACACAAAGTTTGATGAACAATCCCAAGCTGTTAATATCACAGACAATTCTTCGCACTCAAGGGCGTATAATGAGGAATGAGGCGAATAAGTCTTTGTATCGTACAGTGCAGGAGAATCCTGAGATTGGAGCTATTGAAATGTGGGATGGCAAGGGGAAGGTACCTGCGGGAAAGACATCTGTAAGTGTAATGCTTGACGGCAAGCGTCACTTTATGTTGCTTGAAAACAACTTTGCAAGAAGCTGGCTTATTCGTGATCCTGAAATATCAATGAGCAGTGCGAAAATTTTGAGGTGGATTACAGGAAGTGCAATCTTACGGCCATTCGCAACAGGGGGATTAAACCCCGAATTTGCTATTGCAAACATCCCCAGGGACTTAGGTCTTATATGGATGTCAACAGCACGAAGTAAAGGCGGATACAGTACATTTGGACCCAAAGCTGCGGTTCAAATGGGTGTTGATATGGCAGCCGTTGCAAGGGATGTTGTAACACGAACCGGACGGTATGAAGACTATATTAATGAAGGCGGAGGACTGGAGTTTCTTACTCACCAAGGCCGTGTTACGGCACAACAGGGTGAATTTCTCACTATAAAACCATTAAGAGATGTCAGGGATTATTTTGAGTATAGCGGAACCACATCTGAATTGCTTACAAGGTTAATGTTGAGAGAAAGAGCGATTAAAAGCGGTAAGTCTCAACGTGAAGCCACTTGGATTGCGAGAAGGTATCTTGATTTCTCACAAGGCGGATCTGCCATTAAAGTGGCGGACAATGCCATACCTTACTTAAACGCAAGTATCCAGGCAACAAGGTCAATTCTAAGGTCAGCCAAAGAAGATCCAGGAACATTTTCTGCAAAGGTGGCACAGATTGGGGCGTTGTCAACAGGAATGTACCTTGCTAATAGGTCGGTAAATCCAGAAGCGTACGATCAAATAAGCGAAGAACAGAAAAACGCCAACTGGATTATTACCACTCCATATTCCTATAACGATAAAAGCGGAAGAAAGAGATATATTTACATTTCTATTCCGAAAGATCAGGGGCAGAGAGTATTTGCAAGCGGGTTTGAAGCATTGTCAGCGCGTTTGTTTTATGGTGAAATGCCAAGCAAGCAAGTGTTAAAAAGTATTGAGGATTTTGTTCCGTTGATTCCAGGCAACATATCCATTCCGACTCTTGACGCTTATCACGGTTATGTGTTAAACAAGGATTTCTGGACGAAGGAAGATATTTGGCGTGGTCCAGAAGTAATCCCAGAAGAAGAATACACCACTCGTACACATCCAGCGTTTGTTTCTATTGGTGACGCACTTGGTATCTCACCCGAAAGAATGAAGTATGCACTTGGAGAGATATTTACAAGACGAAATATATTTACAGGTTTAGTAGGATCAGGACTGAAAGAGCTATTAGATACAATTCCGGAAGAAGAAACCGGTCAAATGTGGGAAGAGATTTCAAAACTTCCTTTTGCAAGGCGGATACTCAGGTCAACATCACCATTTGTAGGCGGAGACAGAGAAAAGATACAGAGAATATCCATTGAGGAAAACAGTCGTCGCAACGCACAAAACAGAGAATTGTATCAATTGGTTGACACTAAAGCTCCGCTTGAGAATGTAAGAACTTTTATCGCATCTCAACCAACAGAAGATAGAGAGCGGTTGAAAAACAGATATTTTAACAGCAGAAATGTTCGGGGACTTCAAGGGTGGTGGTATGATATGATGGACATTTCTTCTCCAGAAGCAAGGGCTTACGCTTTTTATGAAAAGTGGTCAGATGCTGAAGGAGAGGAACGAAAACAGATAGAAAAAACGTCAAAGGAAATAAAAGGGTTTTTGTCCGATAGATTTAAGAAGAAATTTAGGGAGTTAAGAAAAATGGGGGAAAAGTCTCAGTAACTGTTGAACTTTTCACCAATTCAGGCGTAAGTTCATATAAGTGAATAGTGTCGAGAATGTTTTTTTTGTCTCAACACTTCAGATTTGTGAAGTAAATAGTGCGTTCACGGTGAGTCACACCTTAGCACGTCCTAACCAACAAAGGAGGAAATTATGACAAATTGGAGAGATTTAACTGTACAGCAGGCCGTATCCCTTGGAATGGGACGAGGCGGGTGCTTGTTTGAAGACGGCACAAGTGCGCTTACCGGCAAGAACATCGTTGCCATCCAATTCCTAACTGATTCCACGTTTACCACACTCACTCCCGTAAACAGTAATTATATCGGTACGTCCGGCGGGAATGGTGATGCGATTGACAGTTCTAATACATTCCCAACAGGTATGGTGATATTCGGGCACTGGTCCGCTTTTACGTTGGCAACCGGTTCGGTTGTCGCATACCTGGGTTAGGCTATGTTAAGAATTGCATTAAGTCTGTTGGCACAGCAGGCCAGCAGAGTAAAGGACATAATTTTCGGCAACATACACACAGAAGATAGCCGCAACCTCGTTCAAGAGGATGGCGGATACCTTTTACTTTAGGAGTTTAGAAAAATGGCAGATGTAAAGATTAGTAATTTAACAGCTTTAACAGCGGTAGCTGATGCTGATGAATTTGTTATAGTTGACAGCGGTACTACCAAGAAAATAACAAGGAAAAATCTGTTAGGCACGGCAGATGTCACACTGGACAACAATATAGTGCTCACAGGCGGTGGGACTATCTCTACCACGTCTAACGGCGACATCGCACTTATGCCGAATGGGACAGGGAAAATAGGTATTGGAATTGCTGCTCCAGTATGTCCGTTGGACATCCGACACGCAGGAACAGGAGAGGGTGAGAGTATAGTCGTTGGCAATGCTGGAGAGGGTACGTATGGTGGTTTCGGTTATGACAATGATTCTCCGTATCCAGCAATCATCTGGGGTGCTGAAGTCAACATAAGGACAGGCAGTTCTCGATTGTCGGGTGCTACAACAAGAATGGTTGTTGATGCCAACTCCCGCATCAGCCTCTCGAATAATGATAGTGGTGGAACTGGTGGAACTGATAGTACATCTGGTAATACATTACTTGGTTATTTGGCTGGTGAGGATATTGCATCTGGTGGTTATGAAAATACTCTTATCGGTCACGGTGCTGGTAAAAACATAGATACAGGCGATAAGAATGTAATGATAGGTTCTACTGCTGGAGACGCTATAGACGGTGAAACAAATAATGTAGGTATCGGATATGGAGCGATGGGTGGAGCCGTCAATGGAGCTGATAAATGTATTGCTATTGGGTCTGACTCATTGTCTGGGGCTATAACACAGGATGGTACGATTGCTATTGGTCATGATACACTGGCCGCATTGACATCTGGTGCTGGGAATGTTGCTGTTGGGTATCAAGCAGGATTAGCACAAACAGATTCTTATTATAACACCTCAATAGGTCATCAAGCAAATAAAGTAACAGATGCTAATAGCAATACAGCAGTAGGTTACTTGGCTCACCAAGGAGATGGTAGTGATAATACTGCTATAGGTGTTCTTGCTATGGACAATGCAAGCGGACAAGCTGATGGGTGTGTTGCGATTGGTAAAGATGCTTTAAGGGGCGATTTAACTTCTGCTGCTGATGGCACAGTTGCTATAGGAATGGATGCACTCACAGCACTCACAACTGGTGCTAAGAATATGGGAATAGGATATCTCGCTGGTGCAGTAGTTGCGGATGGTACAGATAATACACTAATTGGCTATCAATCTGGATATCAGACTACTTATGGTATAACAAGTGGTGACCATAATACAGCATTAGGTTCAAGCACTTTAGGTGCTTCAGCGGCAGCACATATTACAGGAAGTGGAAATACAGCAATTGGTAGTAGTTCGATGTTAGAAGCACAAGGAGCAGTCGGTAACAACACAGCAGTGGGTAAGCTTTCTTTGGGCAACCTTACGTTAGGGACAGAAAATACAGCTTTAGGGTTTCAAGCGGCAAGACAACTTGGGGTAAGTGAAGTTGGGAATGTTGCGGTTGGTGCTAATGCTTTGAACACCTTTGATGAAGGCACTAATGGAAACATTAACTACAACATTGCGATTGGAGTAGAGGCGTTTATTGGTGGAAATCTTGATACAGCATCAACTAATGTAATAGGAAATATTGCTATAGGAGCCTATGCTCTTGATGCTACTTCTACTAATGCTCAAACAGGCACAATCGCAATCGGACACCAAGCCCTCACCGCCCTCACATCTGGTGCAAGGAATTTGGCTATCGGCTATCAAGCGGCAGAAGATTTGACCGTGGGCGATGACAATATTGCGATAGGTTATCTGGCTCTAAATGGAATGTCTACAGATGGAAATGCAGACCAAAACATTGCCATTGGTAATTATGTTATGGATGTTGCCAGTAATACTGCCTCTACTCGCCAAAATGTATGTATTGGACATAATTCTGGCACACTACTTACAGGTGATGATAACACGTGTATTGGAAATGCAAGTGGTGACACAATGGCGGCGGCTGAACAGAATACAATTATTGGTTCAGGGGCAGATACTTCAGCAAGTACTACGAGTAATGCAACAGCAATAGGATATGGTGCAGTTACTCAGGGAAACAACTCAGTAACACTTGGTAATGCTTCTGTAACTGCTGTGTATATGGCATCGGATAAAGGTGCTAAAGTTTATTGCGGACAATTAGAAATGGGGACTACTGGCACAGGAAACGTTGGTATTGGCGTTGGTTCTGATATGGTATATTATAGTTATCTTGCTGGAACAAGTGCTCAGCAGCATATGATTTTTAACAATGATAATGGAGATGTTGGCTCTATTGATTCAAGCGGTTCTAATACTTCTTACGGCACTACGTCTGATTATAGGCTTAAAGAGAATCAGGTTACTTTATCCGACGGAATTAATCGACTAAACAAATTAAAGCCATATAGATTTAATTTTAAAGCAGACAAAGATACAACTCAAGATGGATTTTTTGCTCACGAAGTTGCAGAAGTTGTACCAGAGGCAATAACTGGGGAAAAAGATGCGGTTGATGGTGATGGCAATATGATTACGCAACATATCGACCATTCAAAATTAGTTCCACTGCTTGTCAAAGCAGTACAAGAACTTTCCGCAAAAGTGGAAGCATTAGAAAACGCAGAATAAAATGATTATTAGAAGGTGCAGTCAGGGACATAGAGTAAACAATAGGAGAATAAAATGCGAAGATACAAAGCCTTAAAGGCGGCTGAGAAAGTATCTGTCAGGAATCAGAAAGTAGTTGATAGAGCTGCTGTCGATGAAGTATTGGACGACGATGGAGGTGTCTCCGTACACGCTCAAGCAGAAGAATCACACTTTGAACTTCAGGTAGTCAAGAAATGTTTTGACGCTGACACTGGCGAAGCTCAAGCTGATTCAGTCAGGTCTTACTCACTCGCAGAAGTGAAGCGTGAAGTAGATCGTTGCAAGTCAGAGATTGCGAGATGCGAAGATCAACAGGGTGAATGGGAAGAGCTTGAAAAAGATTTGAAAGCACTCTAACAAAAAGGAGACTAAAATGGCTAAAAAGAAAAAGGAAGAGCCGACAGTTAACATAGATGGACAGGAATACAAAGTGGCTGATCTAAACCAGAATCAAATAATGCTGGTGAATCACACCGCAGACCTCGATAGAAAACTGAGTCAGGCCGAGTTCAACGTGGCACAGTTAAGAGGAGGCAGAACTTACTTTATGGGATTATTAACGGAGAGCTTAAATGCTGAATAAACTACTTAATTGGGGATTCAACGGCAACACTTGGGGCTGGTTTCACTGTCTCGCTGGCGGTGCATTAGCCAAGATATTTGTGTGTCGTGGCGAAACACCATATAAGGCTGTTATCGCCGTCGCACTTATCGCTGTCTTGTGGGAAGTGATTGAGTATTTTGCAGAAACAGGAGCTAAGCCAGCAGATGTGTACGGCTCAGCAGAACGGTTCTACTACGATGCGGCGGGTGATATAATTTTAGCAGTCGCCTGTGCAATGCTTGTGGTCGGATGTTAGATGACAAGATAATCCTCGCCATTATCGGCGTAATCGGCGGGTTGATTACCTTTCTTCAGAAGGTTCTGTACGGACAAGGACAAAGGCTGGAAACCATTATAGTTAAGCTCATTGACCGTTTCAATAAATCCGACTCTCGATTGGAGGCAATGGCAGACCAACTGACAGAAGCGGCAGATCGCCGGCACGAAAAAATTGTTGATGAGCTAAACGATATGACTGATGACATTAACTATGTCAAGGGTAAGCTCAACAGCTGATATGCCAGACTGGGCGATTGGACAGATTACTCGTAATGAGTACCTCATAGGATTGTTGTGAGTATTCGTAACTGTTTTTCACGCATAGTAACTGTTTTTCGGCAATATCCACTAATAATTGCCAATAAATTGGTAAATATTAGCAAGTTAAAATACGTGTTATTTCTGACAAGTCAAGAATTGCGGGAAAGGGAAGACCCAATCAGCCCTCATAAGGCTTGGTTTCGGCAGGGCGGTACTGCCTCCCGCTACTACGGCAGGAGTGGAGTGGGGTGTCCCCGCTCGCCTGCCTGTAATTAGTCAGATGAGCGATGACATACACATCCAAGCTGAACTCGATTACTGCCAACCTTGGCTTGTCGGCGGCTGGTACAGCGATTATACTGTATCTGCTGTATTACATAGATATAATAGTCGGCATTATAGTCTTGATAGTGGTAAGAGAGGCAAAAAAGAGACTACTGCCGATGCTGGAGCGGTGGCTAAATGAATAAGATACTACTCATTTGCTTACTATTGTTCGGTTGCGGTGTCAACATTAATCCGCTTGACGTAATCTATCCTAATGTGGCGATTATAGATGTTACTGGGCTTCCGCCAACGATGACGGTCGGCAAGGCATATCCATACGAAATCTGGTTCACACGCACCGCTGATTCAATCAGCATTACTTGGTTATGGCGACCTCGTAACTCAGTTATGACGAATTGGGAGTATGACGGTGAGCCGATAGTTGGCAAGATAGTTTATGAGGTCAATTCACGTACTCCCGTGCCAGCAATCGAGATGGTAGCAATGCCGATATTTGTGGCGGATTATCGGCTGGATATTGAAGTCTGGAATAGGTGGAACAAGGACAAAAGATTACTGTGGTATGAGGGTAGATTTGCGAATGAAATATCACGACCATATTGGGAGCGAAATTGAACGGTTCAGAGCGAAAAGATTTGCATACGGTTCTGGATGTTTTGAAGGAACACAAGAAAGAGCGTGAAGAATTAGCAACAGACGTGAGAGATATTAAGGTTTGCCTTATGGGAGACACTAAGAAACACGATGATTTAGGATTACAAGGTGCGGTTGAGTGTAACACTCATTTCCGCAAATCAACACTTAAAGTAATGTGGCTGATGGTGGCTGGGATAGTTTCAACGGCATTCATTGCCATAAAAAGCAACTTCAGATAGGAGGTATTATGAAGTTCTTAAATAGTATAGTGGGATATTTTGTGGGCGAGGACTCCAAAAAGAGACAGATGGGTTTGGGGGCTGGGCTGGTATGTTCAATGGCGTATATGATGGATTATATTAGCTTGGATATGTATGAGGCCTTAATGCCGTTCGTTATTATTTGGACGGGTGCTGCATTCTCAAGTCGTTTATCCAAGCTGCAAAACGCTGTAAAGGCGAGTAAGTGAAAGACACCAGGCACTTCAAGTCTGCCGAGTTTATCTGTCCTGACTGCAAAAGCGAATCAATGTCTCAGGACTTCATTGCCGATCTGGAGCAGGCCAGACGTATTGCCAATGTACCGTTCAAGATCACGTCCGGTTATCGCTGTCAAGCGTACCAGGACGACTTAAAGCGACGCGGATACCAGACTGCTAAGTCCGGCACCAGCCCACACTTGCTCGGTGTGGCTGCCGATATAAGCACTATCGGCGACGATAAGCGACACAGCATAATAAAATCATTGCTGACAATATTCAATCGTATTGGCATAGGATCTAACTTCGTTCACGTTGACGCTGCGGATCGTTATGTGGCTGCGGAGTTTATGCGAAACTCCAACCGGATTTGGCATTATAGACGATAATATCACAATTGTTGATATTAAGAAATCTGTAAAGGTTGGTGAAGCCAACCAGGCAGAATTGATCAAGCGTCTAATAAATCATCTTAACAAATATAACGGAAATAAACATCAGGCATTCAAGCTCCCCAAAACGGCAGCGTTTGATTATATAATGTGTGGTGATAAAGATGTTAAATGTCAGGTAGAGGTTAAAGTGAGGTCCAAGTATTACAAAGAGACGATCATCCCTGTCTATAAGGAGATGGTTGCACTAATTGATTGGCGTCACCATCATATAAAGTCTTACTGCTTGATATATTTTCAGGACAGGGATAAATTATATTTGTACGATATGATGAGTCCGCCGGTAAAGCGTGATTACATTACTAGAAAAGATCGAAACCAAACAGCAGAACACTCCTTTTACGCTGAGAAAGTATTGATTGCGTGACACAAAAATGTCACAATAGGTAGTTTTCTGGACGATGTGATAAGGGTTCGATTCCCGTACGCGCTACTAAGCTTTTTCCCGACGAGAAACACCACTTTTCAGTCTATAAATTAGCACCCTTATTGTTAAACATTCCCCCTCGAAGCTTGTCATTGAATGTCTCAGAAATGTCACAGTAGATTGATAATTTTTTTAAGCCTTGCAAAGTTCTGATGTATATACTCTGAAGTGACATCGGCTGACTTGTGTCCCAAGAGCGCTTTTACGTCAAACGTAGTAGCGCCTTTTTCTATCAAGTGAGTTCCGAATGAGTGACGGATGGAATGTAAATCGCCGTAACCGAGTATTTTCTGGAAGCGGTGCCTGGACCATCTCCGCTTTCCTCTTGTAGGCATAAGACTGACAAGGTTAAACTTTTTAAGTTTCCTGTGAAGCGGTATAATCACACGGCGGCTGGTTTTCTGTTGTACAATGTCTATTCTGTCGTTTTGTATATCCTTATTAGTAAGCGATCCGGCGTCACCGGTACGAAGTCCGCTATAATACAGCAGCGACCAATAGATTCTGTCGTCTTCTCTTTCAGCTTCACGGACAGTGCGGCTTAATTCTTCAGAGGAAATAGCCGTTCTCGGCTTTATTTTCCTCTTGGCGGGGAGATCAGCCCCTTCCGCAGGGTTAGATAAGGCGTAAGAGTCTTTTATGGCGTACAGGAAGAATCTGGAAATCATACTCACTTCTTCCCGTATGGTTTTTGGCGAAACACCCTCTTCTTTCCTTATCCTTATATAGTGACGTATCTCAGTGTAAGATATTTCTCTCACCTGATAATTTGGAAACAGTCTTGACAGATGCTTGAGTCCGCCTTTCTGCCTTAGATACCAGGATTCGTTTTTAAGCCTGCGGAGATGTTCGATATATCTGTCTATCAGATTGGGTACAAGGATTCTCTTGGCAGCAATTCCTCGATTAGCGAGGATAAGTTCCTCATCCCATTTCTGCTGAATCAGTCTTGCCAGTCGGAGTGAATCTGTTTTGGTGGATTGCCGCTTACGAAACGGCGGTGTGCCGAAAGAATAGTACCAGTGAGGAGAGTCAGATCGTTTGTAAAGACGGGACACTAATCAATTGTTTTCCAGATGTGCTTACGTTCGTCGTACTGCTGCAAATGTCCTGTATGTTTATCAAACCGTCGTGCTTTTTGATTGGCCGACAGATAAAATTCGTACCGTCCCGAAGGATCGTCGGTCTTATTTCGTACAAGCTCATTGTGTAGCAGGTAAAGGTATCTAGGTGCCACGTTTCTTGCTCTCCAGTTGGTTATGGCTGACTGATGCACTTCCAGATATTCGGCCAGTTCTTTATCGAAGCGAAACCGTTTAATCTTTTTAATTGAGCCAATAATCGCTGTTACACTGTTTTTCATTATAGTCCTCGCGGGTTTATCTGTACTACCGGATAGCAGAACAGAATGTCTCTCTTGCTTACTGTTATATCTTCGTAATCATCGTTATAGGGGTGGAGTATAAAATTATCACCTTTAATATATATCTCCTTAAATACGCTCCTTCCATCTTTCAGTTTAATTAGTGCCATATCGCCGGAACGGCATTCACTACTTGGTGAGATGGTCAGAACTGCCCCCGGTTTGATCAGCGGCGTCATAGAATCGCCGTCGCTTGTCACCTGTACACAGAAAGCGTTCGGGTCCTTGGACGCCCAGCTGCTTGAAATCCATACGTCTGAAGATCCCGCTGGCCAACCTTGGTCTGTAAACTCCGAAAGTTCTCCAGCAGTAGTCCAGGCAATCAACGGAATGAGTCCTGTATCCTGAACGCTGGATTGAATAATACGGGTTTCAGGGGTTTCAAATTCACTTCCTAAAAAGTAATTGATATTAACATCCGGGAACAGTTCTGTAAGTCTCTCAAAGAACTCACCTTTTGGTACAACAATATCCTTCTCATATCTTAATAGAGTTTGATAATGTACGCCTAAAAGCTTCGCAAAAGACCTTTGCGTAAAATCTTTTTCTCGACGGAAAAGACGAATTTTATTACCTAATGTAAACTTTTTTGTTTGCATTTTGTTATTAGAATCACTAACTTTGTTATGCAATGAAGGACATTATGATTACCACTTATGATAACAGAATTTATACCAAACCACAAACAATCACAAGGAATTAATAACAATGGATAACAACTACTACACGCCAAAGGAAGTTGCTGAGATGCTCACTATAAGTAAGATAAGGGTTTTGCAGCTCATTAAGACGGGGGACTTACAGGCATCCAAGCTTGGGTACCGGACGTATCGTATCTCGGCCAACGCGGTAGAAAATTATTTACAGAGCAATAAAGTACAGACACCTTCTTTGAAGTAGCACGCCTAGAAAGGAGACCGGCAATGCCAGAACTTGGCACGAGATACTTAGTACAGATAAACAGCAAATGGTATGAATGTGGGGAGATGATAGATTATTCCACCATCCTGGTAATTGATTCCGAAGGAGAGGAATACATCTTCGACATCAATGAGATAGAGGCCGAGCGTGAAGATATTGGATAGGAGAGAGCTTATCCACACAGGCATAGCACTTATTGGTGTCCTGTTAAAAATGTCGCTCATAGGCGGAATCCTAATACTCGTCATCACATTCATACTGCGATCAATCAATACAATACTGGAGAACATACTATGATGCGATTTGAGGGTGCGTTTCATCAGTCTGATTTTGAAAAGTATAAAAGATGCCCCAGATCCTTTTGGTATTCAAGGGTACTGGAGAAGGAACCGTCACTAAGAAAGATTCCGATGGTGAACGGGACAGCACTGCACAAGTGCCTGGAACTTATTCATAAGGACAATCTATTTGACGCTGAAGAGAGAAAGCTTGAATACCTGTTCCGTGACTGCTGGGATGAAGCAGAGTTTGATCTTGAGCGAGACACTGCTTTTATTAAATGGAAAGACAGGGAAAAACAGTTAGAAAAACTGGTGGCAAAAGCCGTCGTAATGCTCACCAACTATTGCTCAAAGGATATTAACCGTAACTGCAAGGTACTGGAAGCTGAAGCCGATTTTAAGGGTAAGGTGGGCAGATACGATATTGAGGGACGCATAGATCAGATAAGGGAATATGAGGGAAAAATTATTCTCGTTGACTTCAAAACCGGCATAACAAAAGCACCTCAGCCGAGACAGATGAGACTGAATTACCAATTTGGTATGTACGCTATTGGTATGGAACAGACATTCGGTTACTATCCCGACCAAACAGGCTATTACAGACTGATGGACCACTTCCCGTACGAAAAGGTTACTTGGCTGGGTAAGCTGTCTTATGATCAGCACCCTGCCTGGCAGAAATGGCTCGGGACCCAAGAGATGATGACAGTGGAAGGTTACGAAGGAATGAAGACGGCTGCCAAAATAGCGGCATCCAAAAATCCTGATAAAATAAAGCCGTTTGTCAGTAAAAAAGCAGACAGGAGCGACATCGCTTTCACACAGGGACAGGAAAGAGGTCCCGGAATGTACACGGTTAATTTTAATCCCAATAGAGCTAAGAATATGGAAAAAGATGTGATACGGATGGCGGCGGCAATCAGGCGGAACGAGTTTTATCGGAACGACCTGAGCTGCCAAAGCTGCCTGTATGTGGATGATTGTGATGAAGACCTTGATGAAGAGATCGCTGCCGATAAACTGGAAGCGGTGACAGGGTTTTAACTAAAAGAAGGAGATGAGAGATGACAACGAAAACAAAGGAGACTGACGTGGATACATTCCTTCCTGACGACTACGATCTTCCTTCCTCCGGCGGTAACTATATGAAACTCGCTGACGGCGACAATGTATTTCGCATAATGTCGAGAGCCATTTACGGCTGGGAATACTGGACGGAAGATGAGGATGGTAAGCACCCTAATCGGGTTCACGAAAAAGCCGAAGTGCCTAAAGAGATGTGGCACAACGGCAATCACAAGCCGAAGCACTTCTGGGCGTTTGTGGTGTGGAACTGGGCAGAAGAAAGGTTCCAGATACTCCAACTCACACAGAAGACCATACAGAAGGAGCTGAAGTCCATAGCACAGGACAACGACTGGGGCAACCCTGTCGGAGCCGACGCTTACGACATTGTTGTGAGCCGTTCGGGTGAAGCGCTTAATACCGAATACTCGGTCCGAGCCAAACCGAAGAAGAAGCTTAACTCCGGTATTGCGGAAGAGTACGAAGAGTTCTATTGCAACCTGGACGCTCTGTACGCCTCCGCCGATCCATTTTCACCACCAGAAGAAGACGGCGAAGAAACGCCGTTTTAATGGAGTAGGTAATAAGTGATGATGGCAAACGTAATGGGGGCGGTGAGCAAGCCCGTCCCTATACGTTCAGTCAGGAGTGGATCTACGACTTCTATTACTATTTTGAGCGAGGATTTACTTCCACAGAGAAATCTATTATTGATGCTGTACTCAGAGGGCTTGGTACAAAAGAGCAGACGCTGGAAGAATCCGACGCCACAGAAAGACAGAAAGAACACACTGTCAGGATTATCAGCAAGACGCTGAAAAAATATGCACGAAAACCTTAAAAAATTATTTAGCAAATATCCGAATGACTTTGAGATTGTTAAATCAAGACATCTCAGAAAGCCAAGGATACGGCGATTGAAACAGTTTGCACTATTACAAGATAAGGTAGGAATTGAAACATCGCTGAAAGCAGTAAGAAAGTATTGCGATTACAAGAAACTAGCCGACACACGGCTATACAACGTGGTTAAGGTGATAGAAGAACTTGAAAATATCGTTCACGGTACGGGGAAACCCGAAAGCACAGAAGCGACATAGGCACACCCGAACGGGTGTTACCTACGACCCCTCCTCGCGGGAGAAGCAGGACTTTCTCCTCACTGTACAGAACTCGGCACCGGCGATCCCGCTTAACGATCCCCTGAAAGTAAAAGCAGCGTTTTACTTTCCTATTCCTAAGTCGGTGCCGAAATACCTGCGGAAACAGATGATAGAAGACACCTATCCGCATACCAAGACTCCCGACGCTGATAATTGCTTGAAGTTTATACTAGATTCGCTCAACAAGATTTTCTATACCGACGACAAACTTATATACTCAATAGTGATAGAGAAGTTTTACTCAGAAACACCTAGAACAGAGGTGACAATTGAAGACGATAAAAGTTAAGGCCATCATACTGAACAGCACCGAAGAGTGCGATATACTGACTAACGACTTGGAGTGCGGATGTATGGCAGCAAAGGAAACCCAAGACAAGCACGGCGGACAGATCCGGCAGCAGCTTATAGATATAGTGAGAGAAGTGAAGGCGGAACTGGAAGGGAACAGTTGTGAAGGTAATTAGCCTCGGACTTGGTGTGCAATCAACAGCGATGTATTTAATGTCATCATTGGGACATATAGAACGTGCTGATTATGCGATATTCGCCGATCCGGGAGCAGAACATCCCAAAACTTATGAGATGCTTGAATGGCTTGTGGCGTGGAGATTTTTCAATAAAGGTATTCCTATTTATGTAGAAAAAAAGAATCTATTAAGAGATACAATGCGTGGAACTAATTCATTGGGGAAAAAATTTGTTACTATCCCAGCATTCTCTGAAAGCGGTGGGATGGTACAAAGACAATGCACAGGAGAATATAAGATATGGACGGTTAAAGATAAGGTAAGAGAATTGCAGGGATTAAAACCAAGACAAAGAATGAAGCCTTGTGAAATGTGGCTTGGAATTACGATGGATGAAGCCTCAAGAATGAAAGAATCTCGGATGTATAATATAGAATATAAATACCCCTTGATTGAATTGAGATTAAGACGTTCTGATTGTATTAACTTTTTTAAAAAGAATGATTTTCCAATACCAATAAAATCTTCGTGTGTTTTCTGTCCATATCATTCGGATTCATTTTGGAAAGAAATCAAAAAAGAAAACGGGACAGCGTGGAAAATAGCAGTGAATGTAGATAGAAAAATCAGGGATGCAAGTAAACGTGGTTCAGCAGACAAACTGTTTTTGCATCGCACCCATTTGCCTTTGGAAGATGTGCAATTCGCAGACCAGATAGATTTATTTGAAGAAGAATGTGAAGGATATTGTGGACTATGAATAATTGTGCCGGATGCGGTCAAGTCGCCAGTTACCGGTTCACCGGTCCAGGCGATGTGACGCTGGCGGAAAGCTGTGAAGAGTGTTATGATAGTGTGGAAGAGAGCGTAAGAAGTATACAGGTGGAGCAGATAGACGATAACAACAGAGCAGTAATGATACAGATGGAGACGCGGATCTCAGAATTAGAAGGGACACTGTTTAGATTGTCGAAAGCTCTTGAGTTTTATGCTAACAGAGATAATCACGAATGTATGGTAAGCGAAGACGACTCACCAATGGGATATGACAAGGGAACTATAGCGAGAGAGGTATTGAAGTGATATGCGGATGCTCGACTTATTCTCAGGCATCGGTGGGTTTTCACTTGCAGCAGAATGGGTGTGGGGAGATGAGCTTGAGATTGTTGGATTCTGTGAGATTGAGAAATACTGTCAGAAAGTATTACAAAAGAACTTTACCGGCGTACCGATTCACGAGGACATTACAGAATTAGATGGAAACGACTTCAAAGACATCGACCTCATCACAGGCGGTTTCCCGTGCCAAGACATCTCCATCGCAGGAAAAGGAGAAGGCATCACCGGAAAGAGGTCTGGTCTTTGGTTTGAAATGCACAGGATCATTAGGGAAGTACGACCCAGATACGCACTCATTGAAAATGTCCCAATGCTCACTATTCGGGGAGGAACAAGAGTCATTGCAGACCTTGCCAAAATCGGGTATGATGCAGAATGGACAATTATCGGGGCTGACGATGTTGGAGCTTGGCACAGAAGAAAAAGAATCTGGATTGTGGCATACCCCGAATGCCTGGGACAGTCAGAGAGGTCCGACATCAAGAGAATTGACATTGAGCGGAAAACATCAAATAAATCTATTAAGTGCTATAAAACACAACCTATTGCCAAAAATGTTCCCGACACCGACAGCAAGCGATCCCAAGGGTTGGTCAAAAGGTCACAAGAGAGCAGAGGATACGAGCAACCGATTAGATTTCGCAGTAGAGCCAGACAAAGGAGTTGGTGGAACGCTGAACCCGATGTGGGTCGAGTGGCTAATGGGATTTCCAATCGGGTGGACCGACTTAAAGGACTCGGAAACGCAATAGTACCACAAGTGGCTTATGAAATAATGAAAAGGATAAAGAATGATACAAATAGCTAATTGGATTGCGAACCTGTTTATTCTGGGAGTGGCATTGGTATTTATTGCCGGTGGGACGATTGTATTGACCGGTATTATCGGCGGTATTATAGACCACCTGAGAGGCGATGACTGATCACCGTCAGGAGATAGTATCACTCATTAAGGATCGGCTGTATAAGGCTGGAGCTGATAAATATAAACCTGAGATGGATGTACACGACGGAAGAAACTGGATGCAGGAATCACTGGAAGAGGCGCTGGACCTGGCGGTATATCTGGCAGCGAAACTGATAGAGATAAAAGGAGATGAATAATGGACACATCCAAAGTAACAGACACCGAGATAGAGGGCGTAGTGTTATCTGATTATCCAGATTTCTGTGACGCCTACATATCAAGCGCTACTTACGACGGCAGAGAGGTTACCGAGGCCGAGTTGGAAGAGTTGAACGAAGACAGAAGCTTCGTGTGCGAAGCAGCGGTGGCATCGCTCTTTTAATGCTTACCACTAAGACACATAACGCCAAGATAAAGAAGCTGAAAGACGAGTACGAGGATCAGCTTCAGGAACAGAAGCGAATCCTCAATCAGATGATTCAGGCAATGGATGTGGCGCTGACGAAGTATGAGAAGCGTGAATGGGGAACACACAAGACCATCTCATATCTGGCCACAGCAGCAGAGATAGCGAAGAGAGTGCTGGAAGCGAAACAGAAGTGATACTTCACGGCGACGTATTAGACAAGCTACGGGAGATTGAATCAGGTACGGTGCAGACAGTAGTAACGTCTCCGCCGTACTGGTGAATGGGGATTAAGAGACTATGGAATTGACTCTCAACTCGGACTTGAAAAAACACCCGAAGAATATGTGGAAAATATGGTAAAGGTATTCAGAGAAGTGAAACGAGTATTGAAAGATGATGGAACTTGCTGGCTGAATTTGGGGGATAGTTACAATGGAAGCGGGAAGGCTGGTAATAAAAACAATGAGTATTTTAATAAGCACACAGAATTTGGCAAACCAGCAAAAAACAAAGACAAAATTGGCGTGCCTACAAATATAAAAAATCTCAAACCTAAAAACCTCGTAGGAATCCCTTGGCGTGTAGCATTTGCATTACAGGCTGACGGATGGTATTTACGCCAAGATATTATTTGGCACAAACCCAATCCAATGCCTGAATCTGCACAGGATAGGTGTACAAAATCCCACGAAATCATATTTTTATTGACGAAGTCAGCAAAGTATTATTTTGATAATGATGCGATAAAAGAAGATAGCGTGTATCCTGACGACGATAGAAAATCAAGAACTAAAGATTATCAAAAATATGCTGGAAATGGACATAATACAGTAGCATTTGGTTCTGCAACTTATCCCAAACGCAACAAACGCTCCGTATGGACAATAAACACACAACCCTACAAGGAAGCACATTTCGCAGTTTTTCCTGAGAAACTGCCAGAACTGTGTATTAAGGCGGGGACGAAAAAAGGTGATACTGTTTTAGATCCGTTTTTCGGTAGTGGCACAACCGGGTATGTAGCACAGAGACTTGGACGTAAATGGATAGGAATAGAGTTAAATGAAGAATACATCAAGATCGCAGAAAAGCGGTTTGCACAACGGGAGATGTTCTAAATGTCAATGGACCACTTCATTAAGACGTATAATAATGATATGCAGCAGCACTTCTCATCCAGCAGAATGGCGGAGCGTCCCCGGTATTGCGAGGGCTGCAAGAAACCCTGGGACTGGATAACGTCAGATCACGCACAAAGAATACGGCCGTGGAAGCTGTTGGAAGAGTTTCCGACAATTGGCTGCAAACGTGAAATATGTCCAAAATGCCGAAAATCGGCAAAAAGGACGAAAACCGAGGCTCTAATTTGACGCATACGAGCAAAACTCAACCCGACACGATACTAGTCCGGCGTTCTGATACGCACCGATCCGGTCTCTCATCTCACCCTCACACGGTGCCAGGGCGTCGGACATAACTTAGATAAGGATAAACAGAATGAATAAATCAAACCTAAAACCAATAGTAAGAGGAGCATACGACTTGCAGACATTACGAATCCAAATGGGTGGTAGGATAGTTGCAAATTTCAGGGCGAAGTTAGGGATTTTACCATCAACAAAGACCGATGAAGCGGAAGTTGATGCCAAGAAAATCCTTAAATGGCTGAAAGAGGAGTATAAACTCGTAACAGATGGAATGGCGACATTCCCACGAACCTTCAAGAAAAACGGGGAAAGTCTTATCTCAAATATGGCTGAATTGGTGCTTGTAGATCAATACTTCCGATTTGAGAGAGAGGAAACAAAATCGTTCAATCAGCTAAAGAAGGTGCTGAAAGAATATCCCATTTACACTCAATTCTTGGAGGGGGTTTATGGCATAGGGCATACGATGGCGGGTGTGATAATCAGCGAAATTGACATCCACAAAGCTAAGTATGCCTCCTCAATCTGGGCGTATGCAGGACTGGACGTAGTGAACGGCAAAGGGAGGAGTCGAAAAAAAGAGCATCTTGTAGAAGTTGAGTACACAGACAGAGACGGAAACAAACAAATGAAAAAGGGAATAACATTCAATCCGTTCCTGAAAACAAAATTAATCGGTGTGCTGGGTAGCTCATTCGTCAAACAGTCAGCAGAGAAATGTCCATATAGGTTGATTTACGATAACTACAAAAACCGACTTCGCAATAACCCGGATCATAAAGACAAATCAAAGGGACATACTCATAATATGGCGGTCAGGTATATGGTTAAGATGTTCCTTATTGATCTGTATAAAGTATGGCGGGAAATAGAAGGGTTGGAAGTTTATCCGCCTTACAGCGAAGCAAAACTTGGAATGAAGCATCAATACCGTGAAGCCATAGTGCCAAAGACAACCAAATACACAAAACGAATCAGTAAAAAAGAGACAACCATCTTGCGTAAGTGAGTCAAAATACCTAAGACAACCAAGATGAACGAACGAATCAGTAAAAAAGAGACAACCACTCTCTCGAAGTGAGTCATTCTTGACTAGACAACCAGACACTGTAAACGAGTCAAATTATACTAGCCAACCATAGATGAGAAACGAGCCAAACAATAAAAGAAGATGACTGAAGAACCGTTACAACCGCTGTACTCAATAGAAGCTGAAGAAGCGCTGATTGCTGCTGTCTTAACAGACGCAGAGATACTGGACCATACCAGCTACCTGAATAAAGACGACTTCTACGACACCAAAACGCAATACATCTGGCGGAGTATAAAGTATCTCTTTAACAACCGTAAAAATATAGATCCTGTCAGTATTATAGAAGCGCTCAAGAAGAATAAGTCGCTTGAGAAGTCTGGCGGAAGTTACTATATAACAGGGCTTTTTGGCACCATTCCCACTGCGGCAAACGCTGGTGAACACGCCAAGATAATCCGAGAGTACGCGATAAAAAGACGACTCCAGGAAGTGACCTGCAAATTCTATCAGTCCGGAATACCGGACCTGAACGGCGACCTGACCAAATTCCAGCAGGAGATAGACGAAATCACTTCGTCCATTCCGCAAACGACTACTATTCCAGGTCTCACATTGCACAAATACAGCGACTATATCGACGACGCTACACCGGAACCGGACTTTATCGTCACCTGCGGCATACTCCCGGAAAGAGGCGTACTCATTATCGGCGGACAACCTAAGTCCGGCAAGTCAATACTGTCAATCAATCTGGGGTACTGCCTGGCAACAGCATCCAACTGGCTTGGATTTACCATCCCGCAAAAGAGACGAACGCTTATACTCCAAGCGGAAAACTCGTACTATAACGTAAGACGGCGGATAAAAACGCTGCACAACGCCTCAGAACCGCCGTATAATCTCCAAATCCCGAAAGATGACAACCTGATAATGTCGGACCCTGTTTCGATTAAAATAAACGAATTTAACGGCTATACAGCAGTAAGACAGCTGATCAAACAGTACAAACCGGAAGTATTGATACTGGACCCGCTGATTCACTTCCACTCAGCAAACGAGAATGACAACGCCGAAATGGGAATGGTTATGGAGCAGATCCGCTCACTGGCCAACAATCACAATCTGGCGATTGTATTGGTACACCACACCAAGAAACCGGGAATGGACTCATCACCAGGCGGAATGGCACTGAGAGGAGCTTCCGCCGTCTTCGGCGCCGTGGACAGCTCACTTGTGTTGTCCAGAAATTCCGATACAGATACTGGCGATACAGACTACACCCTCAATTTCGACATCCGCAACGGCGAAAACCCGGAGCAGTACAACCTCGATTTTGACGATTCAATACTGTTCTTTATGAAAAAAGAAAACGATTCAGTCAATATCGGACAGTTTATCCAGGATACAACAATTAAATGCGGAGAAGACGGCATCAGCCGTAAACTGCTGATCGAATTAGCGGAAGATGAGGGATTCGCAAGCAACACAACACGCAGAAAACTGACAGCACTGATCAATAAAAATACGGTTAAAACGGATGGAAAAAAACGGGATCCAACAATATATTATCATACCTTTGCAAGTGACTGAAATCCCTTGTTTCCATTCTTATTTCCACGGAAACAAGGTTGGAAATAAGGAATTAAAAACCGTTGTTTCCACGCTTGTTTCCAAGGAAACAGTGATGGAAATAAGGAATTGAAAACCGTTGTTTCCACTTTCTATCCCCTAAAGGGATAGGGGGAACGTTGGAAATAAGGAATTTGGCGAGTAAAGAAAAAGAAGCAAAAAGAAATCTTTGGAATAATTTTAGTTATATGTTTTTGGTGCTGCGGTGTAATTCCGCAAAGTATCAAAAAGACATAAAAAGCACATCCGCTTACGCTTCGTGTTTTTATGCTTTTTAATGGCTTTGCTGTTTTGAGGTGGTGAAAGAAAAAAAAGATGAAAAGAAAAGAAAAGAAAACCGGTTTTGTGCTGCCGGCTAATTTTTTGTGTTGAAAAACCCTGTACCTGCAACAGAGTTCCGGGGCGGAACAGAATTGCCTTAAATGGCGATTGGTTGTGGTTTAACGGCGTTTTTTCGGTTCACTTGAGTGTAGGTGCGGATTTGAGGGTAAACGACGTTCATCGGCGAATTTGGATGGGTTGTGTAGTGTTTTCATCGTGTTTTCTCCTTTATTTCAAAGTCTTTTTTTCGGAATCCTTCCCTGCCGTATGCTTGGTAGCCCCAATCTTCAAATGAGCCATCTTCCCAAATTATCCCCCAAGTCTTACCTTTTCTAAATCCATAGTTTTTTGCTACAAATTTCCAAGTTAGCCATCCAAAATTACCATTTTGTTTTTTCCCATATTTCGATTCTATCTTAGATATTATCATTTTATTTCTCCTCTCTTTTTGTTATTGGATGGTGAAAGTGTATAGTTTTCTTCCTCTTATTTTCGGATCCCGGACGTATAGCTTACCGTCTTTCCGGCCGTTAATTAGTCGTTTGTGATACCAGGTGGATCCGTTCATTCCGGAAACTTTGTGGGTTTTCCTGTACGCTTCTTCACCGTAATAACAAACAGAAGTGTAAAAATACGTTTCCCGTTCTTCTTCGGTGTAAAGTGATTGCATATTTTTAAGGAAACTTTTCTCTTCGGCCGTTAGTTCTCTTTCTCCCTGTTCAAAAACAGTAAATTGCTTCCCATCATAATCCAATAGTGAAGCAGCGGGAAAATCAAGCCAGCCGGCCGTTGTTTTGACGGAATTGGATTGTACTTTCAGTATTTTTCGCTCTTTCTCTTTCCGGTTTTCGATGAAGTGAAAATTGCAAATTAGTGCGGTGGCGCTGTTAAGGTCCCGTTTCAGTTGTGATAGTGTCATTTTTGTTCTCTCCTGTGTTGTGTTATCCTTTATTTAATTAATTCTAAACATAACTAAGTCACCGATACTCATTTCGCAGCCGTCGTAACCTGACAAAGAATGTCCTCTCCCGTCTATTCTTGCATCGTGTTTCCATTTTTCTTCGTCAAAATAGCTCATAAAATGATCGGGAAGCTCCGGAGCTATGCATTCGTCTATATAGCTGTCAAGAGATTCTTCCCAGGCATATTCTGCTTCATCATCAGTTCCGATTGCATAGTCACCTTTCTCCGCTTCCAACACGGTCAGCCCGTAGTGGTTGTAATCCGTTATTGTGAACCGGCCGATTTCATTAATTAACTCTTTTGTTTCTGTGTATGTAAATTCCATTTTACTCTCTCCCTTTGTTACCTTCTCCGCCACCATCGGAGCAGGTATCGGAAACTCCGATCCAAGCTCCAGCCGGCGATAAGTAGTGATCCGGTGATGAATATAACGTCTGACATTTGCTGTTATTTACGGTTGTCTCATTATTTGAGACACTTCGCTGTCGAGGAAATCGGTGTTTTCCCTGTACCAGCGGCTCATAATATCATTGTACCAGACAACCCAAGTGGACCCTTCGGTGTAAAATACCTTACCTTCGTCCGGTTCTATCCGGAACGTGGCGATAACTTTCGGATCCTTCCCTTCGGTATGCAAGTATAGCTTACCGTTGTATCGGCCGCTTTTTACTGCCGTGTTTAATTGTCCGGCGGAACTGTAAGGTTCCAAGAGATATTGTGCTATTAAATTCAGCACGTCGGATAGTGCCTGCTGTTTGTATGTATTCATTTCTGTTTTTCTCCTTTGTTGTTGTTTATGTGGCTTCAATTCACCCTGAAGTAGTCGTTGTCATTGTTTTATCTCCTCTAATTCGTTTGTATTTGGATTAAACAGTCTTTGAGTATATCCCATTAATTTCCCGTCCCAGTAACTTGGTGCGGATATAAGATATTTTCCGGCGTCGTGTTTTGTTACTCGAAAATCTTTCATACGCTGACCGAAAAATTTCAGCGTATCACGACTGAAAAAATGCGGCGACGATTTCGCGGTCCGTTGTTTGATTTCGTAGATCGTCATTGTCTTATCTCCTCTTATCTGTTTTTACTGCAGGAATGCTTCCATATCGTCATTGATTGCGAATGCTTCCCTTGTTGTTTCCTCTTGGTAACATTGTTCTAGTATCTCTTCCCGAAGTTCTCCACGTGTGCCGTACCAGGGAAGAGGGATCGCAGCATAGGGTTGGCCAGATCCTTGGAAGTAGTCAGATATGCAAATATCTATCAAGCTTCCGGTGTAGGATATGTATGCATAGGATTCACAATTGTGATTGTTTTCCTTACATTCACACAGATGACAGATTTCTTCCGATCGCTGCTGAAGGTGTAGGTTTAGTTCGTAGAGTTCCATTGTCATTCCTTCCTTTCGTTTAGGTTTTGTTTACTGTCTTGAGAACACTGTTAATTCCAGGTCATACACGTTTTCTTCAATATATCTGTTTATGATTTTATTTATCATACAATCTGACAAGTTTTTTGCATACTGTCCATAATACCAGCATATTTCGTGTATATCCGGCAAATTATTCTCTTTTATTAGTTCATTATTTAGCTTGCCAATATCCATTGTCTTTTCTCCCTTTCGTTTAGGTTTTGTTTAGGGTGTAGCCATATTCGCCCGCCACATAGTTTATATGTTTGGATGTCGTGACACTCCACCACCCTAGGGGCGTAATTGTTTTGTCCAGGTGGTTTATATGCGCAACCCGGGTGTCGTATGAATAGACGCTTTCGTTGTCTACACGTAGATTCTGTTTGTACTTGTCTAGATTCCATTTGCTATGTTGTTTCATTTTCGTTCTCCCTTTATCTGTTTTCACTATCGAATAGACACGCATCTTGTGTTCCTTATCTCTCCCGATATTACACTTATGTTAAGTATTATGCAAGCTTTTTATTATATTATCTTATATTATCTTATATTACCGACAATCTATTATAT
>Ga0208315_1000312_pt1 | contig 39396 bp, 61 predicted proteins | sample MalvireepMed_215_FD_184239 | JGI IMG/M metagenome (GOLD analysis project Ga0208315, IMG submission 184239) | Marine viral communities from the Global Malaspina Expedition - Malaspina viral metaG DeepMed_215 (SPAdes) (version 2) | ecosystem: Environmental > Aquatic > Marine > Oceanic | place...
TCAAACTCCCCATCAAAGATAGAAAGTTTGGTTTTCAATTCAGCAAGAGCAACTTGCTCTTTTTCGCAACCACTGTTGACTGAAACATCAACATCATTAAAAGTATGATTTGGCATTATGACCACCTCTCGATTTTTAACATTGATGAAGTTTTAATCTCATAAGGCGATCTATGATTTAGCTTAAATGTAGCCAAAGACTTATCACCTTTAAGAACACCACTGAATGTCTTTTTATCTCTAGACATATGGGCGTCAACAATATTGACATCAATAAATGGAGTTAATGTTTTTCTAACACCAAACCCATTGTCTTTTAGTATTAAATGACAAACAATATCATTTCTAATACTTGATCTTAATGATTGTATCATTTTGTTAATTTCTAGAAATTCTTTTACCTTTGGAATTTCCCCCAATACTTCAAGCTCATCTTGAAGTTTTTTTAATTGATCTAATCTTTTCATTATTAGCTCCTCCATGTTAGTTATTGTAATGTTTGATTATTTAATTACTAACTAAACTATGTTTAGTTTAGCATTATATTAAACAAATTAATACATTTTACATACATTAATTTACATATAAATTAATCTTTATTTTTTATAATTTCGCCTGGTGCTCCAAAGGACCTTATGATAATTCAAGTAATTTCATATGTATGGGCCACAATCTAACTAATTTTTAAAACTGATGCAGCAGTTTTTAAGATCCTGGAATAAAAAAACCTAACAACTGGCTTAACTTCGTTAAGGGTAAAGGTTAGGTTGATGTAAAAGAACGCAGTAGAACGCATCAGGTGAGGCCGCTTTTTAAAAAACGCAAAAAAAAGGGGCGTAATGCCCCTTAACATTTTTTTGCATTAAAGTGTTATATTTATCTTAAAGCATGTATAATTAAGGTAAACCAACCATAAACCACAGGGGGACATTATGGGTAATAGAGCAGTAATCTCATTCAAGGATGAGTATTATAAAAAAGAAGATAGTCCAAGTATTTATTTACATTGGAATGGTGGGAGAGATTCAGTTGAAGCTTTCCTGGACGCATCAAAAAGGCTAGGCATTAGAGGGAATGATTCCACCTATTGCATGGCTAGAATGACGCAAATAATTTCTAATTGGCTTGGAGGTGGTCAGACAGGAATTGGCATTGGTTGTTATTCTAGTATCGACACCAACAACGGCGACAATGGGACTTATTGGATTAAAAACTTTGAGATTGTTGAGCGTGAGTTCTACGATGGAAGAGAAGAACAAAAAGAACATAGCCATGAGGCAATGGTTCAAGAAATACTCAAAGCTAATGAGCCAATTTTTGGCAAGGTGAAAAATGCATAAGCTAACTTTCAAATCTAATAAAACTTTAAGGTCTCTTGCAAAAGAGACTTTAAATTCTAAAGAATTTCATCTTCCTTATACAAAAGAAACAACAAATACTAAAAGTATTTTTCTTGTTAAAGATGAAGGCATTTATTTGATGGACGCATTCTGCCACAAAGATGAATTAAAATATGTTGTTTATGCTAGTGGATACAATCCCAAGTATGACAAGCACAATGACCTATGGGAAAGAACATACGAAGTTAGTAGAGATGACTTTGGCGAAAGCATTCCATTTGAAGAAGAGGCACTTATGCGAATTGCTAGTGGTGGAGATATCACCATTAATTTAAGTGAAACTCAAATAGAGGTGACCGCATGAAACAAGGATATATATTTGGCCTACTTACCGCATTCGCGGTAAGTGTCCCGGTGATCCTAGTCGATCACTTTGCCATCATTCCTGCGTTCCTGGTTTTCTTATCAGGATCTCTATTTGGGATATGCGTTCGCAAATTTTTTAAAGGGGGCGCATGATGAAACCATATGATGCAATTGCAATCATTGAAGACATTGATGATGGTGTTTACAGTGAAGAGGAATATCTGGAAGCATGGCAGCTGTTAGTAGACACTGGTATAGCTTGGACACTTCAAGGTTCTTATGGCCGAACAGCGCACGCACTAATTGAAGATGGTTTAATTAATGCGCCAGCACAATAGTTTCCTCCAGGGGGTGAAAGTCCCCCGCCTATTTACATACTAAGTCGCAAATGTTAAAGTTCGGACATGTCTATTTTCATAGATTAGTTTTTCTCCAAAAACAAATATTAGGGGGGACGCAAGTTCCCCCTTTTTTTTATCCAACTAGATCTAAATTAGCGGCGCGCAAACTTGGGCCCAGTTGTTTGTAAAAAAGTGTTGGAAGTTTGTTTAATAATTGTTTATAATACAGTATGGAGGTGAAGTAATATGAAACAAGCAGTTAAAACATTTAACTACGATGAAACTTTAGATCCAGGTTTATTGCCGGATCTATCTAGCAAAGCTGTACCAAAAGAAAAAGCAGCTAACATGTTGTATCAAGCTTTGCGCACGCAAGCTAAACGCATGGGTTTTGATCCAGATACTGAAGTCTTTATGACTAATGACCATAAAAATTATTCAGAGATAGATGAGGGTGATATTTGGGTGACTTTTGAGGCCGGTCCATGGGAATGGGGTGTTGCTTATTCTTTAAGCTCTCATCCAGAAAGCTATGATATGTTTAGCAATCCCAACGACTGGTATTTAGAATGCTATTATGGCTTTGATGTAATCTTTACTGATTGCTAAGTAAGCTTAACAACAATCAAGCCCGGTTAACGCCGGGTTTTTTTTGCCTGGAGCTCTATCAGATCCAACCAGCACGCACGCAAATGAACTAGCACGCACACATCAGGTCGCAAAAAGATTTTTTATTTTTGGCTAACGTGCAAGGCCGCAAATTATATGTTCTTAAAAAAACCCTACGCTACTGGTCACAGGGCCAGAACGCACAAGGACGCAAAATATTTGCCAGTTCTCTTTGTAAGAGGTGGAAAAAGCAAATAAATATATTTTTCCTGAAGTTTTTTTTATCGCTACTTATCAATTAAAGTGTAATTTTTTCTTAAATTCATATTAAAATAGTGTATAATCTAGGTATGTGGTACTTTTCAAAGGTTGGTTTGATCAGCCAATACCTAGATTAAATTCGGGGTTGAATAAGGGAGAAGCTAAGTTAGTCAGTTAAAACACTTGCATACCGAGACTGATAAGCCACGCTTTTTAAGGAGAAAGAGGGGGTAACAAATGAGTAGCAAAAATAATGATCGCAAAAGAGAATATACTTTCGAGATGGATATTGCTGTTGTTGAGGAGTGTAAAGTAGTAGCTAATTCGCCAGAAGAAGCCGAAGAAATTATGCTCGATGGTGATGTAGATTGGAAAGAAATAAAATCCGAACCTGGAGATTGGGAGTGTGTTGATTCAAAAATCTATAAAAAGAACGAAGAAAATATGAATAAGACCATGTGTTGTTCTGTTTGTAAGCAAGATAATATTTCTTGGCGAGTATGGGCAGATGAATTAAATAATGTTAATGGCAGTTGCGAAGATCCATATGCTTATTGTGATGATTGCGAAGATCAAACTAGGCCTATTATTAAGGATAAAGATGAAACTTAAAACAGTAAGAATTACAGCGATTATGGAAACTGATTTAGAGTATGTATGCAACATACCAAAGGATATGTCTCTAGAAGATTTTAAAGACTATTGTAAAAATGATGATAGTGTTGCGGGCGGTATGTGGGAACAGGGAGAAAGTATGTTTTCTGGTTCTTGGAATTGGGGTGAAGTGCAAGAGTTAGATTTTGATAAAGACGCCATAAATGAGGAAATCAAATGACAGTTAAAACATTTAAAGTATTTACGAAGTGGACAGGTTATTCAGAAATAACTGTTCAAGCTGAAACAAAAAGACAGGCTTCTGATTTAGTTGAGGAGAAAAACTTTGATCCTAACAACGAAGTTTGGACAGGCAGTGGGCTTGATTATGGTTATGAAAATGAAGAAATTATTGAAGTTGAAGAAATAGAGGAGAGAGGTGTCTAAATGAAAACATCAGAACAATTTGAAATAACAGAAATGCGAACTAGAACTTTTGAATTAAATGCAAAATATTTACCAGCATTAAATAAAAAGGATGGCGACACTTATACTATGTCAGATAAAGAATGTCATATATTTATAGCCGATAATGGTAAATTAATTGAAGATATAAGAAATTGCGATTGGAAACAATATGAAAATTCTTGGGTTAATTTAACACGGTATGGAGTTGAGAAAAGATGAGTGATATTAATTTCAAATTAGATGATGAACTTGATATTGATATTGAAAATCATATGAAGTTTTATTGGTTCGATACTGACGCTTACAAATTTAATGGAGACGATAACGAGGGGTATTTTTTTGGAATTGTATCTTGGTATGGTCAATATGATCTTGATACTGTTCTTGATTATTATAATAATGACGGCTCAGATATTTCTTGGCAGTGGTTTAAAACTGAGCAAGAAAGAGATAAATCATTCAACGATTTAACTGGTAGGAAGTTTAAAAGATTTTTAAGGGAGGTGAGAAATGATAATAGCTGAATTACCTACATACGCAAATGATATAGAGTTTGAAAATTTTGAAAGTAATATAAGTGATTACTTTAGAAATTATCTAGGCAAAGAGGTTTTTGTTATAGGAAAAAATTTAGGTTATGAAAATTTAACAGGTGAAAAAAATTTCACTCTTGAAAAGACAGACCAAATATGGCGAGAAATAACTCCTGATACGGACATTAGTTTTAAGATTGAAAATACGAATGATGATCATGTATTCAAGGCCAGATGTTCGCATCACGATAGCCCAACAGGAGAGCATTTTACTTTATATATAATTGAGCAGAACGAAGATGACTGATGGAGTAAAAATGCCACACTATAATTTACTAGATAAAGATATTAGAACATGTAACAAGTGTGGGACAGTAACCGATATACATATTTGCTGGACTGATGATGGAGAATATTGGTGTAGTGATGCTTGTGTACCTGAATGGAAGTGGATAGAAATGTTTGGAGAGTAGAACGAAGATGAAACTATATAACATATATTGGCATGATGGTTGTGGTAATCGTGACTATGTAGCTACTACTAATAACCTTGATAAGTGGTTAGAAGATAACAACAAAGATAGAGAAGAACCTGAAACTCTTGATGATTTTGAAATAGAAGAAGTTGATTCTTATATTTATGAGAAACCTGTTTATGTAATGCAATATATTGACGATGATATAGGGTTAGATTTTGAGTGCGTAACAACAGATGTTGATGCTTACTTAGATGAATATAACGAGGAAAGAGGTTTTCAACCAAGAGACTTTGACGAAGATAAGGATGATACAGATGACTATGACGGAGAATTTGTAGGTAGAGATTATTTTGATATTCAAGAGGTTTATGTTCGTAGTTATGAGGAGAACAAAGATGAGTGTTCGGATTCAAGACCGAATGAAATTAAATTGTATTATAAAAATTATAAGGATAATGAATGATCAGTAAATACAGCGAAGAATTAAAAAGTGCAGTAATGGATTTTGTAAAAGACGAAAGATATATGGAAGAAAATCCAAACTTTATTCCTAATGAGTTTGCTTTACCTAAAGAAGATTTCCCAGCCGAATGTAAAAATTATAAAACAGATTGGGTGGATGAAGATTATTTTTTAGTAGAGTTTGAAGATATTATTAAAATTGTAGATAAGGGAGAATAAATGATGAAAGTTAGAGAGCTAATAAAATGTTTAGAGGTTTTTGATGACGAAGAAGATATTAAGAATACTCTTTTATGTACAGAAGAAAAAACTTACCACATTATAGTTAAGGAGCACAAAGATGAGAGTTAAAGAATTAAAAGAAATTATCAATGGATTAAGTGATGATTGTCGAATTGATTTTTATGTAGTCCCAAGCTATCCAGATAAGTTTGATGCAGAAGAAGATGAAAGATTCGATATACCTTTATTAGAGGGCAATCCTATTTGTACTTATATGGCAGACGATTACGATAATCCAAATATTGAGATTGGTTTTAGAATTGATAGCCATAATAGATTTGGATATAAGATTAATCATAATATTAATAAAAAACAAAACTATTGGGAGGACGAACCTAAAGAGAGGGCAAATGGATAAAAAAGAAATGATTGAAGATATAGAAACTTTAATTAAAGCTAACAAAGATAATGATAACTGCTCTATATATTGGTTAGCAGATATGATTAAGGAAATTGTTGATAGTTCAGATTTAAAAGAGGAGGTGCCTCATGAAACAATATAAAAAAGTTTATAAATGGGTACAAGAAAACCGCAGCAATCAAAAGAGCGAAGATGATAACAGTTGACGCAGTAAAAGACTGGCTAGATAAATTTGATGGCGGTTCAGGGGTGGGCTTGCTTGCATCTATTGCTAACAATAAGATATCAATACCTGAAATGGTTGATTCAATTCATGCTCACCATATTGGAGAAGATAAGATCGCAAAAGATTTTTATAAAAGAATGTGGAAATAGCAATCATATACGCAGTACCAGATGGTCCTAGAATCTTTATATCAAAAGTATATAGATCTAGGTTATGAGGACGCAGAAGCTTTGGAGCTGGCGACCAAAGAATTTGAAAAAAATAGTGATTAGATGTATATTAATTGTAAGAAGGTAGGAGAAAATATGACACAACACACAGAAAAAGTAATACGCCAAGATAAATTAAACAAATTAGCAGAATGGCGAAAAGGAATTAAATATATTATAGGAGAACGCAAAAAAAAAGGTAGTGTAGTAGTAGTTCATCAAACAATTTACAAAGATGATAGTGAGTCAATAGAATATCTTAAATCAAAACGTAAAACAAAATTCATACCCAGCCCGCACTCAGATGATGACTTAATTTATGAAATGGAAAGAGAAGACTATGATAAACATAGATCTTTATTTGATAAGAGCAATAAGATATGAGCGAACTTACGTCTGGAGAAAATACAATACCGGGTTGTGAGTATGTATTAATTATTCAACAAGGAGATCCTAATTCTCATCTACCATTAGGCATAGCATTTGGGCCTTTCCCAAGTGAAGAGGCAGTAGAAGATTTTATAAATCAATTTTACACAGGCATTAATGTAATCGTAAATATTTATCCTTTAAATTCTGCGTTCCCTGAATCAGCAGCTGAATTAGATATAGATTTTTTCCCAGACTTTAATAAAAAAAATAAAAAGGTTGTCAATATAAATAAAAATAAAATTAACTTTGATTTACCACCATTTTCAAAAAAACATTAGGAGAAAGATATGACATTTAAAATAGAAAAGAATATACCAATACGCAGATTTAACTCACCTTTTTGTGAGGCCCTAGATCAATTAGAAGTTGGAGATAGTATTGGAAAACTAACAAAAAAAGAAGCCTATAAATATAGGCCAAACTTTTATACACCAAAGTTTCGTGATCGCAAATTTACTTTTAAAAAAGAAGATGATAGTACATATCGAATATGGAGAATAGCATAATGTATTTACTTGAAAGTATTGCTATAATAATTTTTACAAAAAATGAGTAATAATTTTATTGTTAAGGGAATGTTTTATATGCAAGACGCAATAGAAGTAACCCATGATGAACTTGTTAAAGAATTTGAAAGGAAAGTAAAAGAAAAAAAAATATTTTTTGAAGTAACTAATCCTAATGTTGAATCTAAAGGAGTTAATGTTTCTGATATTGTTACAGAATACAATAGACTTAAAAAAGAACTACGCTATTGGCAAGACATAGTAGCAAGTAGTATAAGCTCGGACGCAAAAAGAGGACGCAATGGCTAGTACCTGGACAAAAAAAAATAAAATAGAACCCATCCAAAAGAAAACATCAATAGGCAATTCAAGACTCAGTCATGGTGCTGGCACTAACAAAAACAAAAAGCGTAAAAAGTATCGAGGTCAAGGATGAGCTTTGAAAGAGGATTGATTGAACTTAAACGCATCGTTGATAAGCTTGAATCAGAAGACATAGATCTTGAGACAGCGGTCGCAGATTTCGAGAAAGGTATGAAAATTCAACGATACTGTAAGAAAAAATTAGATGAGGCTACTCTTCAGGTAAATTATCTTCTAAAGGATCAAGATTTAAAGCCTTTGCATACTCATCAGTATTCAAAGTCTCCTCAACAATCTCCTGGCCCAACTGATTCTCTAGACTTTTCTGATCTGGAATAACATCTTCTTCTTCTACCTCTTCCGCTGATCCCAAGACAATCTGATGTTCTTGTACAAGTTCCTTGAGCCTAATCTCTAATTGATTCCGGCTCATGCTATCAATCTTATGTATCTTCAGCTCCTTCTTATCAATCATAAGCCCGGCAAGTTTTGCCCTGGCAATCTCTGCTGTTACAGCTGGGCCATATGATCCATCCGCCAATGCTACATCGCGGATGTCGGCAAGCTTGGTCGCAATGCCCTCATAAGTTATTTCATTCTTCTTGCGCTGAATCGCTTTCAGAGATCTAATCCTTTCTTGCACATGGGCATACTCTTTATGATTCAACAACCTCGTTGCTGCTACACCAGGATTTTCGTACCCAGCAAAATGCGCACACTTAGTCTGCTTATAGTCTTGATACACCATGAGATCCACAAAGGCCTCTTGTCGTTTCGTTAGTTTCTTTTTTTTAGTTTCACTCATACAAATATTCTACCTTACAATCCTTGTTTAAAATTTGTTTATCCTTTGTATCTCTAGAGAACCTATCTCTCCTACAGATAAGGTGTGTGTATACACCTTTCTATAGTTCTCTATAGAGATGCACATGCGCACAGCCGCACACCCTTGTAGCCATGCACCTTTCAGCGATGCATGTGCGTATGTGCAGGCATGTGCAATTGCACAACTGCACAGACCCCTAAATCGCATAGGAATGCGCCTTTCGAGAGGGCATGTGCAATTTGCCCTTTCGCCGTTGCACAGGCGTTTACACACATCGATTGTGCAATTGAATGTACACTGCAATATACATAACACCCTTGATTTATTTAGTAACATTTGTTTAATCATCTTTCATCTCCACCTTTAACTCTGCAAATATTCCCATTTCCATTTCTATCCTTGCCTTGGATAACTCGATATATTCCTTGTTAAGTTCTAACAAAATTGCGTTTCTACCATACGATGCTGCAACAATCCCTGTTGTTCCAGAACCACCAAAAGGATCAAGCACTGTGCCAGCTTTAGTTTCATTGGTTTGGCAATCGCATTGTTTTTGTAATCCATGGCCGTTTATTTTTTTAGATTCTACTGCATCAGATTTTAATTCATATGAGGTTAAACAATTATCAATCTCTGTAAACTCATTTGACCAATCATTAACAAAATCTCTTACTTTTATCCAATCATCAATGCTTGGATATGCAAATCCAGATTCATCATTTCTAAACCAATGTTCTATTTTAGTTAATTTTATATTGGTATTTTCGGCCAATGTTTTAGCGTTTGTTTTGTTTCTAATAAAATTTACAAATACAGATTGTTTCGGTAAATTATCCCTAACTTCAATTAATTTATTTCCTCTGTTAGCGTGTAAGCCCTGTCTGTTTGATGCTTCAATTTCTTGATTACCATATTTGCCATGTGTATTACTGGTGCTTGATGTTTTGTCGATGTATTCATAAATAGGTTTATTAATATAAGGCTCATCACACTCAACACAAACTTTTTTAGGGCAACCAGCTAACACGCATGGCTTAATAAGATCTTTAGGAAAGGTAGCAAAGTGTGCGCCCTTAAATGGCCTGGTTTGAATGGTCCATACAGAACGCTTATTTCTTTTTGGATTAGATCCGATTTTAGATAAGCCACCTCTAGTGTCCATACCAAATTCACCTTTGCCTTTTTTAATACTTTTGGGTGAGTTTGGGCCTTGTGGATATTTAGCATCCTCTTTAATTGCTTCATTATCGTAGTAATACTTCTTGTTCTTGCTCAACAAAAATATATATTCATGTGCTTTGGTACATCTATCTTTAACGCTTTCTGGCATAGGCGCAGGTTTTTGCCAAATTATATCCTGGCGTAAGTACCAACCATCAGCCTGTAAAGCAAATGCTACACGCCAAGGTATTCCAATTAAATCTTTTGGCTTGATTCCTTTGCTTGGCTTTGGTCTGGTAACCCCATACTCTTTATCGCCTCGCAACGATTGATTGGTTGTTGTAGTTCTGCCGCCACTTGAATATGAATCACCCAAGTTAAGCCAAACATTTCCATCATCACGCAAAACTCTTTTTACTTCTCTAAATACTTTGACCAAGTTCTCAACAAATTCTTCAGGCGTTTCTTCTAAACCCAATTGACTGTCTTTTCTAACTGCACCACATTTCGGACATGGTTGATTATTTTTTATTGCTTCATCGTCAAAACTACCTTTTGAAGTTTTTTGCATATCCGACAGTCCACCTCTTGTTTCTCTACCAATCTTATGATCGCAGTTCTCATCACCACCTTCCCATTCAGCAGTTCCATAGTCTCTAAGACCAAAAAAAGGAGGACTTGTTATACAGGTGTTAATAGATTGATCTTCTAGATCTTTCAGCGTATCTAAGCAATTACCATGTAATATCTTAATCATCTTTTCTCATTTATTTTAAAATATATTCTTGTGTAATATCTTCTGATCAACGCCACAATTGTTAATACTGTCGCTTGAGCTACTGAGATAATAAATGCATTGTGTGTGAACATTAAACAAATCGATAGCACCAACCACACTATGGGAAAATTAATCGCCAGTCCTAAAAAGGTATCGAAGAGTGACTCTTTAAGAGCATGTTTATCTAACTTAATCATTCCAGGGCTTCTTCATTTCATTGTCAGATAAGTAATACCATGTGTTCTTCCCTGGTACATTATGAGTCTTTACTTTTTCTCCTAAATATTTTTGCACATGAGATACTGCATACCTTGCTGCTCTCTCTCCTGAAGCCAAGTCGCTTTTCTTCAATGCTTGTCTTGCCAAGAGCTCTAGTTCTTGCCTTGTATAAAACTTGCGCCTATCCATTGCTGCGGCTACCACCCTTGCTATCTCCACTTCATCAGGTGAGTCTGATGCATCGACCACTCTAAAGAAGCCTCGCTCAAAGTCAAAGTAAGCTAAATGTTGTTCAGGTTCTTTTGCATTACGTGCTTCATAAAAGACATTTATGTTTGGTTTTTTTCCTGACAACTTAACCCCAGAGTCCATCCATCCAGCGAATGCACTACCACCACGAGCCGACATAAATGAAAGATCATCTGCCCTTTGCTTGCCAGTGTGATGAGCAATGATCACAGCAACTCCAAAAAGATCTATAAGTCTATCTATTCTTGAGAGCATTTCGTGTATCTCTGAGTTAGAGTTTTCTTCTCCACTAAAAAAATTAATAATAGGATCAATCATAACTATATCAGGTTTGTGATAATCAATACTCGTTGCTATCTCATCAATGTCTTTATCTCTCATTAAATTTTTTCTTAATCTTCCAGAAGCTATTAGGTTTGACTTACCAAGATCAAGAATTTCTCCATCATGCATAAAAGGTTGATAGTACATTTCGATTCTTTTCTTTAAAAACTCATGAATAATTTCTGCTTGTAGCCACATAATTTTTAGTGGCCTACTGAATTGTGTTCCCATAAACTCTGTGCCTGTTGTAGCTGCTGATGCAAATGCACCCAACCAATGCGACTTACCAATCTTAGGCTTGCCAAGCAGTAAGACTCTTGATTGTTCAAACACAAAAGCATCTCCCCAAAACTGTTCAATTCTATCTGAGTCCATGCCTTCCCAAAAAGGATCGTTAAACATTTTAAGGCCCAAAGGATCTCTATCAGGCCTCTCTTCTTTCTTTTGTTGTTCTATTGGATCTTCTTGATCCATGATTTCTTTAAGTTCGTCTGTCAGTTGGATTTGCCATTGACTTGTATTCCATTTTAAAATACCAGTGTCGTCATCTGGATTTCTTTTAAGGTGTCCTGTGCAAATACTATTTGTTGTTTGTAAAACTTCTTGAATTGTCATCGGTGGTGTATTCGATTGATTCCAATCTAGTGCCTTGATGATAACTTCTCTCATACCCCAACCTTCAAGAATCCACTTACCAACTAACCTTGCAAGCGTATCATTTCTCATACCACTTTCTACACCATCTGTTGTCAGTGGCGTTTTATGTTCTGTGTTTGTTTTTCCTGTGTTATTGAAATCGTAAATGATTTGCATGTCTTGGCTTGATAGAGTAGGTAGGTCAGTCATGTCATCGACACTCAAACCATCTACGCTTTCAAACATATAATGATCAGATGGAGAAATCATTACATAGCCACCCTCTCCTCTGACATCAAGTCTGCCTGTTGTGTTTCTTATCTTGAGTTCAGGATTAATAGCATAGAAATAATGATAGCCACCTCTTGGTGTTTTTTGTTTAAGGGTAGTTCTTATGATTTGTCCTGATTCACAAAAGTCACATGCCTCTTGCGTATCTGCATCAAGCACCACAAAATTAACTCCTGTGACGGCTGCCCAATTACAGTTAGGGAATTGTAGATACCATTGTTTTATTTCCTTTAAATGTGGCTGCTTTTTAATATAGTCTGCCCATTTAACTCTTGGTGTTTTTGCCCAACGCCTTATTAATACTTCTGCATCTTCATATGGATGTCTTCTTTTAAAATAATCTGGGATGTCATCTGTCTTTGATCCACATGGGATTAAATGAAAGTTATTTTCATAGAAAGAAATTAACATTTCTTTTCTTTCGTTGCTGAGAATTTCTTCTCCTCTTGTGTTTAAATTTAATTCCAAGACTAACTCTTTTCTACTACACCATAAATACTTTCCCAATCAAGAGCATACCCAGTCATCTTGATTAATTTTTTTGCTTGATTGACCGAAGGTTGTCTTGTGCTGTATCTCCAGGACCTTATTGTTGATACTGAAACATTTAGATCTTTAGCGAGATTTTCTTCTCCGCGTTTTTCTATGTAATCTTTTAATTGCATCTTTCTCCTTTATATAGACGATGTGCTTCATTAAGGAGGGCGTCTTACTAAATAAGGGGGGAAGTAATAACGAACCTGAAGCACATCATATTAAATAATAAATGACATAATGCAAAAAGTAAAGAAATTTATACACAAAGAAGTTGACAATGATTTAATTATCTTTATTATAGTAGATGTATTTGTTATGGAGACAAGCCAATGAAAGATAAAACCAATTATGATTCTTATGAGTTAATTGATTTGTTGCAATTAAAGAAAACAAATTTATCATACCAATCTAAACTACGAGAAGAATCAAAAATTCTAGATGAAGCAATTGTCAAACATCCAGAAGTAAATAAATTTTCTAAAACATTATCCAATTCAGGTGGATCTAAGAGAGTTCCACTTAATGGATTAATTCCCAAAGATTTAAGAATCCACTACAAGATTAGCAAGTCTTGGGACCAGGGTTTCTTAAATGATTTATCTAAAGAACTACAAAACTTTCCATTTAAAAAAGAATTTATTGAAGATGTTCATGCTAGTTCAAAAATTAAAGAAGAAGATCCTAAGTCTTGGGAGTACATTGAAAAAGGTTTAACAACTAAAATTAATGAAAGACCCTATATATATTTCATTGATCCATTAAAAGGAAAAAGTGAATGAGTAAAAAGTCTTTAGAAGAAATTATATTTAGGAGTGCTATTTATAAAGATGCACAGGAAAATTTTTTGACAAAAGGATTACAAGGTGCAACTGAAACAATGTTAAACCTTCTTGGTGGTCAACTTTATTATCCAACTACATCTAAAGCTGCTGAAAAAAGAGAAGATACAGATTTCAATAAAATATTTACTGAAGTAGTTGCTCGTCAATTATTAGTTGATCTTAAATCAGGTTTGATGAACAACGATTTAAAAAATGTTGATATTACAAAATTAACTAACAGAAAAGAAGCCAAATGAGTAGATTTAAAGATTTTTTAATAGGCCTCACTGAAGACTCTGAATATGTTATTAATAGTTGCGAAGACTTCGATGAGTTCTGTGCAAAGATGGAAAAAATCAACCCCCATTACATGCCAAGTTTGTTATCAGATATTTGGGATGAACATATGTGTTCTCAAGAACCAAATTATACTAATTTTTATGACAGGAGCCCAAGGTGAGTCTATTGGATACTATTGAAACAGGCATCAAAGTGCCAGCAATTAAAATAAATGTAGCTGGTACTGACGGCATAGGTAAATCTACTTTTGCATCTAACGCACCAAGACCAATATTTATTAAGACAGAAGATGGAACAAACTTTATTGATGTTCCATCTTTTCAATTGTGCAAGTCATACGATGACATCGTTAAACAATTGCAAACTCTTTATGAGGAAAAACATAATTACAAAACTGTAGTGTTTGATACCACTGATTGGGCTGAAAAATTAGTTCAACAAAAAGTTTGTGAGATGCATTCAATTAAATCTATTGAGGCCCTAGGATTTGGTAAAGGTTATACAGAATCTGCTGAGCTATATAGGCGCATACTTAAAATGTTTGATTTGCTATTAGATAAAAAGATGAATGTTATCTTTCTATCTCATGTAGCAATTAGAACTTTCAATGATCCAGAGCGTGAGCCCTATGATCGTTGGGAAATGAGTTTACACAAGAAGGTATCTTCAATGATACGTGAATGGGTGGACTTCAACCTGTTTGCAAACTACGAGGTATCAACTCGTACTAGCGGACAGGGCTTTAAAGAAACAACCAGAGGCGTGTCATATGGCAAGCGAAAGTTATTTCATAAATTCACCGCAGCTTTTGATGCTAAAAGTCGAGTTGACCTGGGCAATGCTCCATTAGATCTTGATTGGAATGCATTCATAACTGCTTTCAAAGAATCATTAAAATCTAAAATGAAGGAGAAATAAAATGTCGGATGACTTATTTAATTTAAACTTGACTGATGTTGAAGACGACACTGGATCAATTGGGCCCATGCCAGCCGGAGACTATGAATTGGTAGCTTGGTCATGGGAATCTAAAAATAGTAAAAAAACAGGCCATAAAATGCTAAGTGTAACTTATGAGGTTGTAGGACCAAAGTATGCTGGTAGAAAAATTTGGGAAAACTTTATGCTTGAAGGCAATGGTCTAAATGTTTCTAAAGGAAAGCTTCGTAACTGGAGAAAAGCCATGAGCATGAATCCTGATATGGAAGCTTTTGGTTTAGAGGATCTTGAAAGCATGATGAATGTACCTTTTAATGCAACTCTTCGTGTAGAAGAGGGAACAGATAAAGGCGATGGTACTAAGTGGGAAGACAAAAATGTTATCGCTAGGTTTTTAGTTGGTACTGTGTCTTCCACTTCACCAGCTCCAGCACCTAATGCTGATGCATCAACAGAAGAAGATCCTTTTGATTGGGATAAGTAAATGGATTTCATCACAGAGTTACATAATCAGGTCGACCTATTAAAAGGAGAGAGTAATTCTGTTGATGAGATAATCGAGCGAGCAGCTAAAGTTATGCAAGACCTGGGATATGCTTTGGCTACTCCTCGCCTTATTAAAGATAATGTAAAATATTATTTAAGAGAAAGTAATTGGGATAATTATAACTCAATTAATAAAAGTCCGGGGGCGAATGTTTGCAGTGGTGATAGCTGAAGAAGCATTTAATTCACTATCTTTTGATTGTTCAATCCCGGCATTTTTTTGGAGAAAAAATATGACGATAGATAAAAGAGAGGCCAAAGCTCTCGTAAATGTAATAGAATCTTTATTAGATTCTTTAGACAAAACTTTTGATAGTTTGCCTGCTAATATAGATCAAAGGGTAAAAGATGCTAAACTAACATTATTAAATGTAAATATTGAAAATGAAAGACAACGAAAATTCCTTAGAATCTTTAGATAAAAAAACCTGCGATCAAGTAACGCATGATATGCAAATATGCATGGACGACTGGTCAAAAAAAGACCTAGATACAAGAGCCGCTATAATTACTCTCACAAGATTCTGTGTTGAATTATCGTTTAAATTTTCACACACCCCCTATGATGCTATGCAATTACTATCTACAGTAGTAATGGATAATCTAGAATCTTACGAACATGAAGAGTTAATACAGCTTTTGACACAATCACGTGATCAAAAGGTAACTATTCATTGAATCTTAGATATTACCAACGCAACGCAATAGATGCTCTTCATAAATGGTTTGAAGCCAAACCAGAGGGACCAGCATTAATTTCTTTACCAACAGCCTCTGGTAAAACAATTATATTTTCACACTTTATTAAAGAGGTGTTTAATAAAAATCCTAACGCCAGGTTTCTTATCATGGCCCACAGAAAAGAACTTGTTGCTCAAGCTGAAAGCAAATTAAAATCTGTATGGTCTACTGCACCAGTGGGTGTGTTAGCGGCTGGAATGAAACGCTTTCAACACAATGCTCAAATACTTATCGCTAGTCGAGATACTTTGGCATCACCAAAGCGATTAGAAAAAGTTGGCAAGTTTGACTATATGATCATTGATGAAGCACACAATGTGCCACCTAGTTCTCTAACTCGTTATAAGAAAATCATTGACACTTTATCAAAACGCCAATCCATGAAAGTCATGGGTTGTACTGCGACACCTTATCGTATGGGTCAGGGTTACATCTATGGCAAACGTAAAGATCATTTCTTTAAAGGTCTTGCTTATAGTGTATCTATCCCGGAGCTGATCCAAGCAGGTTACTTGTGCCGATTGTCTGCCTTTGCTGTTAATGAGAAAGCAATCATTGATGCTGGTCAAGTAAGCTTAAAGTTTAAGAATGGAGACTTCAAAGAAAAAGAATTAGAAAGTGTAGCAATGGTTGATGAAACCATTATTGAAGTTATAAATGATTGGATTGATAATGCTTATACAAAAGGCAGAACAGCTTCGGTTTTCTTTTGTGTTTCTGTTCTCCATGCACATAAGATGACTCAGTATTTGCAGCAATATGGAATTAATGCTGCTGTAGTTACTGGGGAAACGCCCAACCCAGAAAGAGATAAAATTCTTGCAGACTTTGAGCTCGGCAAGATACATGCTCTTTGTAATGTTGGTGTTTTAACTGAAGGCTGGGACGCTCCGAGGACAGATTGTATAGCATTGTTACGTCCAACACAAAGCATTGGATTATATGTCCAGATGTGTGGTCGTGGAATGAGATTGCATAATAAAAAAGATAATTGTTTATTGCTTGACTATGGGGAAAATATAGCCCGCCATGGTTGTTTAGATGAAGTAGAGCCTGGGGAAAAACTTCCTGGAAAATATCACCCTAAAATTTGTGCGTCTTGTAATGCCATTAACTCGCCATTTGCTAAAAAATGTATTGAGTGTGATCAGATCTTTGAATCAAATCAATCAAAAGTTTTGTGGACCAAGAAAGAAAGGGAAGTAGCAAGGCGTACGAAGGCTGAGAAGCAAGCTGTTTTATCAGATGAAAGGAAAGCATCAATTCCTAAAAACAAACCCATCACAGACATCTATGCGTCTGTGGTTGTATCTAAAAATGGAAGTGAGTATTGTCAAGTTATATTCACAATCAAGGATGAGTTCTTTCCAAAGAAGATGCCATTAATGTTTGGCCATCCAACTGCACACAATATGGCAGTGCGTAAATGGAAAAAAATTACTACCAAATGGGGGTCACCAAGTCAACCCTGGATGGCTGCTGAATTAATTAATAATGGTGCATTTGATACAATATCTGAGATCATAGTGCAAAAACAAGGCAAGTATGAGAATGTTGTTGGAATTAAAACTAAACAAAATGAGAATATAGATTTATGAAAGATATTAATCACTTGTTAGATGATGTTGAATTAAAACAAAAGAGACGCCAAAGATTTTATTTAGGCATTAGTCAGATAGGTAATCCAAATCAACGTCTTTTGTGGATGCAATTTAGGTGGCTTATACCTGAAGACATGGGGGCTAGAATTTTAAGGCTGCTTGATCTAGGCAACGTAATTGAAAATGATCTAATTAAAAAGCTTAGAAATATTCCTGGTGCTCAGATCTTTAATCTTGATACCAATGGCAAACAGTTTGAGACACAAGCATTAGGTGGCCACGTTAAAGGGCATATCGATGGCGTGGGTCAAAACTTTCCAGGGATTGATACTAAAGATCAATTCTTGCTAGAGTTCAAGACAGCCAACGACAATCGTTTTAACAACCTATTAAAACTAGGTAGTTATTGTGAATGGTCAGAAGAATACGCTGCTCAATTACATTTATACATGGGCCTGTTTAACTTTAAGCATGCTATAGCTATTGTTTATAATAAAAATAATTCTGATTTATATACAGAGATAATTAAATATGACAATGATGCTTTTAATTCTTTAATGGAGAAAGCAGAAAATATTTTATTAGCAGAAATCCCCCCAGATAATTACATACCAGAAACAGATTACCGAATCAAAAGCTACATGACGCCAGGCCAACAAGCTCGTTATCTAGGAAAAGCATTGCCGCCAAAGACTCATTGTAGATCTTGTAGGTTTGCTAAAGTTGATATTGATAAAGGGGATGCACACTGGCATTGTATCCAGCACGATAGAAAGATTAACGAAGACAGACAAATCAAAAGTTGTTCAAGACATAATTTTATACCCGAGTTGATACCCGCTCATGTCATTGAAAAAGATGACGATATGGTCTTGTATGAGAAAGACAAGATTAGATTTGTTAATGTTGCAGAGAACCTTAACACTCCGGGCGAAAACTTTTTTTCTAGCAAAGAATTAATTGAGGTGGTGAACAGTGGATTCCCAGAGGATATATTAAAGACTTGCGATAATGTAAAGAAGTTATTTAATGGATCATCTATTGCAGAAATTAGACCCTGGGTTGAAAACCGGCCACCTTTCTAATGAATGTCAAATTACCTTTGGATGTTTACTATTCAAAGAAAAAGAAGTTCATATTAAATTTAAACAACTATAGAAATGCACACTATAGAGTGTTAGCCCTAGCAAAAAAGATATACTCAGAAGATCTAGTGACTAAGATACAAGACTTACCTAGGTTTTCTGACCCGGTTAGATTGACATACATATATTATGCTAGAAGTAATAGAAGATTAGACATTAGTAATCCATGTTCTGTTATAGATAAGTTTGCTTGTGATGCTTTGGTTAAAGCACGAATTATAGAAGACGATAACTTTAATCAAATAAAGGAAGTTGTCTATAAGTTTGGTGGGGTTGACAAAGACGATCCAAGATGTGAGTTGGTGATAGATATATTCTAGGGTGTGCCGTATAGTTTCCTTTCTTCTTCTGCTCTAAGAGCTTCTCTTGCTCTTTCTTTTGCTGCTCTTTCTTTTGCTCTTATGTCTGGTGTTAAAAATTTACCAGTTAAATCTTGAGTTAATCCCTTACGAGCCATATCAAACATTCCCTTGTAGACTGGTTGAGGAACTCCTATCTTACCAATCCTTGATTGTGTAACTAGATCTCTGTCTACTTCAATTGGTCGGAAGATTCCTTTCATGACATCTTGATAGTTGGCAACATTAGCATTTTTTAATTCTTTTTCTATCTCTCTTTCAGTCAACCCCAATATTCTTGAATCTTCTATGCTTGTGTATAAATCTCTTAATACTCTATATCTGTCTTCGTTTTCATTTATATAAGCTTGTAAAAATTGTTCTGCTGTTTTTGGCTCATGTATTCTTAATAATCTATTAAACTCATTAGTTGTATCTCGTATTGCTCTCGTGGCTTCCCAACCTCGATATTTTAAAGTTCTTTGTAGTTGAGGTTTTACAACTTTGAACCCAGTAAATGCTTGGACCATTGTTTCAGCTACATCAATTTCCTTTCCATACCTATCTAATATTTTTTGATCATCGCCTTTTTTATTGGTGCTACCAAATACAGCCCTTGTAAAATTTTTAGGTGTTAGCCCTGGTGGAGCAATTCCTACTATTCTTTTATCAAATGGGTCTGTGTGTATTCTATATGGGCTAATTGTTGGAATTGCTGTGTCTACAAAATGAAGAAAACCTTTTGCGAATCTTAATCCGTCACTATCACCCTCGTTCCATATTCTTTTACCAGTTAATGTTTGTCCTTCCCGTGCATCAAAGACAGCTTGTAAAGCAAAAGCTGGCTCAGCAAAACTTTGTCCCAACTCGGCGATCGCTCCCCAAGATGAATCATTTAATATTTTTAGTAAAGATTCTTCATCTCTGTTACCACTGGCAATCTCTTGAAAGACTCTGTTGATTGGTCGTTTTATATAATCATAAGGGTTCATATAACTAAAATTAAACATTTGAGTTGGGTTACCATGTCTATCAGATGCGATAGGTATTAATGTTCCTGTTCTATCCCAAGGAGCCCCATTTCTTTTATAAGCTTCTATTTTTTCTTTTGTAACTCCAGTCAATGCCATGCCTAAACTTGTTAATGCTGTTCCGGTTAGTGATGCAGTTGTCACTGCACCAGTTACTCTTCGCATACCAATTTTTTGTAATTCTGTATTACTGCTTGCTAATTCTTTTATGCCCCTACTTAAAGCATTGCTTGTATTTCTTATAATTTCTGCTGGAAAAGCAACAAAGTTACCTAAAGGAGATTGTCTTACTAACTTTCCTGCAAATGGAACAATCCTTTGATAGTTTTGCACAGTGTTTAAGGTAATTTCTCCAGCTTCAGATCTAGCAAATTGTTCTAATGCTTCTTGACCATATCTATCAATAATGTCTTGTGGTTTAATGACTGCGCCACCTCTAGATCCTTCTATTAAATCTGCAAATCTTGTCATGTTTTTTGCTGACTCAATTGGAACAACCGAACCTGGTTCATTTACAAGGGCTTTAATCATCCTATCTTTTTCGCTTAGATAATTAAATACACGACCAGCATCATCAGTCATGCCATAAGTTTTTTCAAAAAACCTCATACCAGATTTGTCAGCAGCCCTTCCTACCTTAGAAACAAATCCACTTCTTTCAGCTGCAAGTTTTGCAATCTCTAAAGTTTCACCAAGTCGAGCACCACCTTTTTGGATAATACCCTCTTCCATAAATTCTCGTATTTTATCTTTTCTTAATACTCTTGTTTTTGGATTTAATAAACCTGAGAAGCTTGTTTGAACTGCATCAACAAATCTTCCAGTGCTACCAAGGTTTCCATTTAATAATGAAAAGAAAGGAATACTTGTAAAATTTCTTACTTGTGCGCCAGGAGATAAAACTGTTTTACCATATTGTGATCCAGCTTTAACAGCAAGCATACTTGTATACATTCTTCCCCAAATAGAGGTCTGTGATATCATGTCTGCTTTTGCTCCCATCAATGCATCAAACACATCTGCTCTCGCATATGATCCAGCTAAAGCTCCAGCGTCTTCATCAAATTGTTTGAATACTATCGCATTACCTTGAGCATCGTAGTCTGTTAATTCTTTTGCAAACTTCCCATCTGCATCCATACCAAATTCCTTTGACCTTAAAAATTTTACGCCTCCTGTTTTTGGAGCTAGTTCATCTAATTGTTTTATTTGTTTAAACATTTCTGCCTTACCAATAAGACCTGAAAGTTTTTGCGATGTTATATTGGCTGTAAGCTTGGTGTTAGCAAGAGCAGTCCTCCAATCTGTTTGCAAATACCCTGCTGTTTCTCCTAATGCTCTTCTTACTTGTGGTAAGTTATCTAACTGTCTACCTTTAAGAATACTTTTTTCTCTTTGCAATCCTTCCATCAACATATCTTTAGTTTCAAATTCCAAACCAACTTTGTTTTTTGGTCCAGGATTTCTTAATTCAAAGAACGCTCTTCGTGCTGTTGTCTCATCTACTCCAAAAGTATTTTGTATTTCTTTGACAGCTTTATCTTGAAACTTTGGCTGAACTTTAAAACCTTTATCAAGAATAGCTCGATATGCTCTAGTGCCATAAAGTCCTGCATTTTCTGCAATAATTGCTCTGAGTTCTTGAGGCACAAACAAGTGCATAAATCCATCTGCGGTTTCATCACTGTAATTTAATATTTGATTTGAATAGGTATCAAAAAGCTCTCTATTGTTTTTTAACAATGTAGATATCTTTAATCCTTCTCCGAGCCCAAGACCCTTATAGTTTATAAATTGTTTTTCTAAATCTAAAATATTTTGTTCAGCTTCTCTTTGTATTCTTTTAGCATCTTGTATTTTTTTCGTACGAGATAAATTGGGGGATTGATAATCAATTCTAATTCTAGGAAACATATAATCTTCTATGCTTCTAGATAACGCTAAAGCATTTGTTTGATTCATAGTTCCTGTATTTACACTTCTTTGAGTTGTTTTTATTATTTGATCAAAAGCAGTATCAACTTGATCTTGCATCGCTTTTACTTGAGATGTTTTAGCGGCCATCGTTTGTGCTACAAATTCATCTGGCCTATCGCCTGCAAAGGTAAACCATTTTTTTAACACACTTTGATTAGCATCAAAAGCAGTTCTTTGTAACTCACCGGGTTTTAATGCTCTAGTTGTGCCTACTGCACCTTTGGCTATAACTGATCCAAGTGGTGCTAATAAATCTGTTGCCCCATAAATTGCGCCTTTCGTTGCTTTAAATGCTAAAGGTATGCCTAATATAAACCCTGCGCCTTCTGCGGCTACATTTAATTTTTTCTTGAGTCTTTCATGTGCGGCCTCTGCACCATTGAGTCTTGCTAGTCTTGCCTCATCTGACTCTGATTGTTTATCTATAAAAACATCTTTGAGAGTTATTATATCGTCAGTGGCTACTGCGCCATCAACAATACCACCACCTAATGCTTGACCGATCTTGCCAATTTTTCCTGTCTTAGCTAAAACGCCAGCAACTCCAAAACCTGGTATACCAAATTGAACTAAATATTTTGTAATATTTCCTGCTGTGGTTTTAGCTTCACCCGGAGATATCTTATCAAAGTATTCATTAACATCTTTTGTTAAATCAGCATCATAATAAGAATCATAAGCAGATGTAACAGTGGTTGATAAACCTCTGCCGATATCTTGAACGCCTCTTACAGCTTGTCTGCCGACATCTCCAAGCACACTAGGCTCGCCTTTGTTTAAAAGCTTAAGTTCAGCTTCATGCTCTGCTTGAGCTCTTTTTATTGTTTCTGGATTTTTATCTTCTATGTATCTTGAGAAGCCATCTGAAAAAGTAATGTATGGCATAAGATCACGGATTTGGGCTTGGTGCTGGGCCAGGAATGTTTATTTTAGGCGGTTTCGGTCCTGCTACTGGACGTATTTGAATTCCAAAACCAGGATCTGTATAAACATCAACACCTTTGCCTAATAAAGATCCTACAAAAGGTGCCCCAACTGGTTTTCCGTTATAGGTTAGAGTAAAATCTGGATATCGATCAGGGGTATATCCAGCAAGTTCAATTTGGTCTATTAACAAAGTTTCATACACAGATTCTGGTTGGCCTGGTTTGACGTCTCCAAGAGTCATTCCAAGTTGCGCTGCTTGCATTCGTTGGTAAATTGCAAGAAATTCTGGATTGTCTTGTAAAAATTTAAGTGTTTTTACATCAGCAGGCCACATGTCTGCTTGTCTTGTCTCTTCACCAAAGTATCCTTCGCCAAAAGCAACTGCTGGATTAATAGGAACATATCCTTCAACAGGCTTCATCATGTTTAAAAATCCTGCCATCGCTTTTTTAGCAAAGTCTGGATCATCGGCAACTTTTTCCATGTAGCCTGATGGTAAGGCTTTAATATAATCAAAGAACTTAGGCTTGCCTTTTTCATCTCCAGTATCAGGATCTATAGTGTCTATAAACTCATCAGTCTTTTCATCTACTGCAAAACCTTTGTTTTTTAATACTTGTTTCATGTGATAAGCTAAAGAGTTATCTTTTTGAGGAACACCGCCACCAAATGGACTTCCTTTTGGATCATCTGACAGTGTATACTTTGAACCATCTTTTGGACCATCGGCACCGCCGCCGCCTCCACCTCCTTTTAAATCTTCTGAACCTACAAAAGGCCCCCATGGGCTCATTAGATATGCCGCGACGCCACCTGCAATTTGATATTTTCTTCCATAAGGATGAAATGGATTTATAAATTGCCCTGTTTTTGTCAAAAAACCTACTTTGTCAGGGTCACCAGCACCAGGCTGTATTATCTCTGGGTCTTTTGCTCCTGTTGAGCTTTTTGGTTGTTTACTTGGGCCGTCAATAGCATCATCTATTTTTCGATTAATTGCAGCTGCACCACTAGGAATTGGTGCAGCATCAATCTCAATACGATTGCCATGTTGATCTATCCTGCCATGTTTATAAATAGGCCTGCCCAACCTATCAGTCCCTGTTTGTTCAACCCAAACATTTTCCACAGGCTCTGTTTTAATCTCCTCAAGATCTTTCCTTCTATTAGCAGCTGCTGCTTCGTTTCTTTGTCTTTCTAATTCTTTTTTTCTTCTTCTTGTTTCAGATGCTTTTTTATTTTTTTCCTTCTGTTTCGCAGCTTTTAATCTTGCTACTTCAGCTTTAAATTCTTTAGTAGATTTCTTTGGACCTCCATCTTTGTTTTGTAGTTTAGGATTATTCTTTACTTTATTTAAAAAAGCTCTACCTAAAGTTAAACCACCGCCTGCTATATCAGTGCCTTTTGCAAGCATCATAATACCGCCATCAGCTTTGTGCTCTGGAAGATATTCATCCGGAAGCATCTGCCAAGGATTGTATCTAGAATAGTCTGCTTCTGTTACAGCGCCGGCTATAGCAGATGGTATGACTTTAACTTCTTCTGCAATTACTTCTCTACCTTCTGGTGATTGGGCTATTTCATAAAACTCTTTACCCATACCACCAATATCTTTGACTAGATCCCACACACCCTTGTAGCCTTCTTCCTTCTGATAATCAGGATTTTCTTTTATATAGTCTTTCATTTCATCACTGTAGCCGATGCTGCCTAAATCTTGACCTAAAATCGATTCGATTCCTGTCTGGTGAGGAACCAAATCAGCTACCTCTTGCCTTACTAACAATTGACCTGTTTTACCTTTAATACTTTCTCTAGTTGGACCAAGTGTTAGGCCTTTAGCGGCTTTCACTTTTTCTAAAGTTTTCTTTAGTTTTCTTCCTTTAACTCCTGCTTGAATAAGTTTGGCTGCAATGCCTGCTGGAGGAAAAGCCATCAAACCAAGTACAAAATAATCAACAGGGTCTGTTGGGTCAAACAAAAAATCAGTAAAATCTCTTAAATTAGCGCCAGTGCCTGGTGCTGTTTTTTGAAGATTATAAAAATGTTGACCAGCATCACCACCTGGCTGCATCTTTACTGGATCAAGGCCTGATATTATTCCCGGCATTACATCACCTTACTGTAATCTACAGCGTAGTAGCCATCTTTAACAATGACTGCATCTGGTTTAACTTCGAGAACTTCTTGCGCTATTACACCTTCAGCTGGTGTTGAATCAGCCCCAATGGCTTTACCTTTGTCGTTCCAATCCCATGTGTACCAATTAATACCTGGCTCAAGCTGGCCGACTTTTTTAATGTTTTCTTTTAAACCTACATCAGAAAAAGGTGTGTATCCTAAAGAACCTAATCCAGTGGCAATAGTTCCAGCAGCGCCGACTGCTTGTCCTAATGCTGATGGTTGCTGATAGACACCACGTTGATATGCGCTTGTGCCAGTACCTCCAGAGATACCTCCCATTGGAGATCCAGCTAGAAGCTGTTGACCTGTAAGCAATCTTTGTAATGGTTCTTGAGCAAGCTGTTGCGCTCCAGCAAACTGTCTTGTCAGCGCTGCTTGCTGAGTACCTTGGCCTTGTTGACCAAGTTGATTTAATAAGTTGATTTGATTTCCTAGTTGCTGTTGAGATTGTTGTCCTAATCCTGCTAACCCACTGCCAATCTGTCCAAACTGTCCACCCATGCCAGCAGATAACTGCCCCAATCCACCTAAAGTTTGACCTAATTGTGCTTGTTGTCCACCCAATCCTGCTTGCAATGCTGCAAAGCTTTGTTGAGATCCTCTTTGACTTTCAAATGCTTGTTGCGCTTGTTGTTGAGCTTGACCAAAACCTCTGCTTCTTATACCAGAAACAGCTTCTGCTGCACCACGTCCTGTCTGTCGGGCAAGTTCCTCTTGCGATATACGGCCACGAGAGCCACCAAATGCGCCTTGAGATATAGCTCTATCTCTTAGACCTATGCCTGCTTGCGCTGATTGTCGATTAATGTCTTCTAATGTTTGTTGAACAACTTGGTCTTCATATGGGTCATAAAACATTTGAGCCATTGATGGGTCATACATCCCTGTGGTCCCCATACCTGTTTGTTCTGCTCTGCCTAACGCACCAAGACCACCTGTTACTGCTTCAGTAGCACCCGGCAAATATCCAAAAGCTTCGTCTAAAGCTCTCTCTTGTCTACCGAAGAGTCGACCAGATTCGGTTAGATAAGGTTGATATTCTCCTAATCTCCCTGTCTGTTGCCGGGCTTGTATTTGTAGAGGAGTTAACCCAGCAGTTTGCTCAATTGGAATATCTCTTGGTCTTGATATGAGACCTTCGTATTCACCAGGTGCGCCAAAGTAAGATGATAATAATCTGCGTGAGTAATCCTCCATGTACGGAGAAACAAAACTATAACCAGTTTGAGGGGTTGTTATAACCTCTGCTGGTGGTGCTGTTTTTGTTTTACTTAGACACATCTTTTATTTATTTCCTATAATACATTCCACCTATTTGGTGAAAGCCCTTTTTGTTAAAAAGTTTCTTGGCTCTTTCAACTCCATCAAGGTTAAAAACGCCAAGAATCAAGGGTTTGTTTTGCTCTTTAGCATATTCTATTACTGCATCCATTAAAAGATGGGATGGCGGTGTTTGATCTTTTAAATTCCTATACTCAGGTAATACATAAAACCAACCATCACCTATGTATTGTTCTGCTGACCACCAATAATCATCAGGGCCTACAGCAATACTACCAATGATTGTATCGCCATCTAATACATTATACACAATCCCATTAAACAAGAAATGATTTATGTGTGATGATGCACGACCCCATTCAATGGGTGGAGATCCTTTGCCTGAAAGAGAATGTTCTATCCAAAAATGTTCTGATAGAAAATCAGCTATACGTTTACCATTTTCTAGTGTAGGCTCTACCTTTTCTAAGGTTAAATTCATACAAGTTGTTGAGCTATTTCTTCTCCGAATTTTTGCATCTTGTACATTTCACGAGCACCTAACAATCTTTGCTCATATTCGTCTTGTGGATTTGCACCAGCCGCAATACCCATGCCTCTAACGGCTGCTGAATTAGTTACGAATTCACCATCACTTAACATGGCTGGAATTTGATCCCCTTGTTCTCCACCTGGTCCAGTAACTAATTCATCCCTTTCAGGATAATTTTCAACGCCCATTGCTCCAGTGCCATCTGCATATCCACGCAAATTTTTAATTACATTTGCCATGGTTTGGTTTGCTTCATTCATTCTTCTTGTATTTCCACCCATGCCTTGTGTCATTTGTAATTCTTTATCAATCAACTTAAGTTCATTGAGCAATGCATTAAAAGCTTTTGGATTATCATCCAAATATATAACATCTCTTTGTTCTCTATCTATGTAATAACCCTCTTCAATAATATCATTTATGTCTCTTCTTCTATCGTGCAAGTTTTCAACTGCTTCACTTGGATGTCCGTATGGATATTTAGGAATGCCAGTAACTTTAACATCCTCAACATTTTCATTAGAAGGATTTAGATAATTATAAACTGCACTTGGTATGCTGGTTATGCCTTCTGCTACACTAGAAATTCCACGCTTTGCCCCTGAAGCCATTTCACGAATAGCCCCCATTGAGCCGGTACCATCAGCATACGCATTAACGTATTTTCCATCTTTGGCGTATAACTGACTAGCCATACGTCTTGGTTGTAAAGCATCTATATAAGTTGCTTCTCTAGGAGGAGCCACTAATGGAGAAAATGGAACTCCTTTTGCTTGTGAATAAATTTTGGATACTTCACTTGGGTAGAATCGATAAACATCTGGTGTTGTGTCTTTAGCATTAATGCTTATAGGAGCGCCTGGTGTTGTATCTCTGTAACCCATTGATCTAGAGTAAGATCCTATGCCTTCTGATGGTGCGCCATAGGCTCTAGCAAGAGCAGTAGCCATACCTTCTTCAGTAACTTCGCCAACATCTACGCCTAAAACGTTTTCTAAATAATCGTTAATATCAAAATCAAAATCAAGATCTAAGTTAGCTAAGCCACCTCCATTGTATCTTTGTATTTCAGGAATGTTTATTTTAGGTGGTTTCTTTATTAGATCCAACATTCCTGCACCACTTGCGCCTTCAATCAGGTACTTAAAAGCATTTGCTTCTCCAACTTGACTTAGTAACTCACCGAAATTTTTGAATTTTTCTGCTTTTAATTTTAATTTTTCTTTTTCAACACCTTTTGCTAAATCATCACGAGCGTCATCTTCAACTGTTCTAGTGGCCTTCATATAATTTTCATATGCAGATTTGTCAAAATCGTAACCTTCGCCATATTTACCAAAGTCAACAGACAAATCTGGTTCAAACTTAAAGTTTGGATCTGTTACATCATATGTTGGTGGAGTCATGTTTCCTGCAAGTATATCTTCTATACCTCGTGTGCCTGCTGGTAAACTATTTGGGAGATTAATAAATGTACCAGCTGCATAGCCTGGCACAGCGGCTTCAACTTCTTCTTTAGTTTTTGTATGATAAGGCTTACCCATAAACTCAAAGACTTCATCGCCTCTTTCTCTAGCACGCTTAAACTCCATTTCAAACAGTTCTCTGATACTTAAGACTGGTTCAGAATCAAAATCAAAGCCTTCTGGTTTAAGGATATCACGCATGTATTCTTGTGCTGGTCCAAAAGGAGCTGACATAGAAGAACCAACCCCACCTCTGATTGCTTCGTAAATTTTTCTAAGGTTACTTTTGTCTTGCATTTTATATTTGTTTTTTTAATTCACATTCTTTCATTTGTATTCGTTTGATTGTGTCATAAATTATGTATACCATTTTTCTATTCCCCAATACTCTTTATCAGATCCAAGGCTTATTGTTATGCTTCCTGCTATTTTTATTGTAACAGAACCAACTAATGCTTGAGCTTCATATCCTTGTTTATTTATTGGAGTATGTAACTGTATCCATTCAATGCCAGCATAAACCTGTAAAACACCAATAGATGTATTCCATATTACATCACCTTGATTAAAAGCTAAAGTGGTAATATCAGAATCATTAAACTGCGGGGTTGCACTTGGATCGAACTTTCCTAAATTAATCTCTAGTATTCTAACTAATCTATTAAATGTGTCTGCGTCAACATCAGTTAATGCTAATGGTAACCTAGTATCAAGAAGCTTTGCCATTATTACCTTCTACCATCAGGCCTAATGTCAAATCTATTGGCTCCTATTCTCCATTTAAAACCTGTACGAACTGATGAATCTGCGTCATCATCTGATTGAACTCTAAGTACCATTTGTCTTGCTCTTGCTCGTACATGGTTTTGTTGTGTTGAACTTGTTACATCGCTTGTTGACTTAGTTGTAAGTGAATCGCCTGGGAAATTTCTAGTTTTTAATACATAATTAATTTGGCCATCAGATGCATTTGCTCCAAAGAAATTAACATCTGGAACAATTCTTCTTATAAAACCAAATTGATCACCATCATTCAAATCAATATCACCAGATTCTATATACACATTATCCATTGGAGATCCATCTGCATCATCTGTGCTTTCATGAGTATAAATATAGTTAACAGAATTATCTTTACCAGTTGCTGTAGGTTTTTCAAATACACCATCATCAATCCAAGCTGTTCTTGAAAGCTGCCCAATACTCCAAGCTTGCTCTAAATAATTATAAGAAACATATCTATCTATTTCTGTAGAAGAAGATGATGGGTAAAACCAACCAACTTCATTAAACTCTTTATTAGTAAAAGCAATAACTTTGTATGATTGATTTGAATTAAAGTCATCAAGAACATAATTTAAAACAGAAGAAATTAACCTGGTTACAGATCCATTGTAATTATAAAAACCATCTCTAGACATCCAATAAACTCCATCTGGAGCATTAATGGCCCCATTAGGAGATATCAATCCTACATTTTCATTAACCAAATTAACTCCAAAAGTATATGGAGCTCCAACAAATTGCATACTATATAAAGAAGTATCAGTCCATATAAGAATTTCTTGTCTTGATCTTAATCCACCAACTATTTCAGAACCAGAAGAAAGTCTTAGTGATCCTGCTGTGTTAGTAGATGTCGGCTCCCATTCAGTAATGCTTTCTTGGTCAGAAAATGCAATAAATAAAGGGTCAATTGATCCTGTTCTAGCGCTTTCACTAATGGGATCTGCGCCCAATACAATAACGTGTCTGTCTATATCGCTAACAATTGTTTGAATGCCCTTTGTGGGAGCAAGATTTGATCCAGATAAGCTTGTTATATTTACAGCCCTAGTTGTTAATCCGTTGCTTTTATCCCAATAATATATTCCTCCATATCTAGGATTAATAATAAGATCTTCGCCAAAAGCATCGTGTGACCACAATCTTAACTGGTCAGTTTCAGATAAAGCAGTAGTAGATCCAAAAGTTCCAGCACTCCATGTACCTGCACCCCAACCAGTTGATTGAACATATACATCTAAGCCCACATTTATTTGATAAACCCCATCAACCCCAGACCCACCATTGCCACTGTCACTGCCAGTAGCGCTTACTTCATCTCCAGAAGTATCTTTGGCTATAATTTCATAAGTGTTTGTGCCTGTAACTCTGCTAATTTGATATTCTTGATTTAAAACAGCAGCCGTTATTGCATCTCCTAAGCTAACTGCGCCTGATATCGTTACAAAATCATTGGCTACTGCGCCATGAGAAGAATCAGTAACAGTTAATGTTGATGACCCACTAGATGCTGAAAATGTTATAGAGTTTGTGCTTGTTTTTCTTGTTGGTGTAACATCATTTAAAACATTTCCACCTTTTATATAATATTTATATGTGGTTCCCAACCCTAAATATTTAGTTGAATCAAGGGAAACCCATGCAGTTAAAGCTCTACCTGTACCTTCATAATTTTCAGCGGTTGTTTTTTGCCAGCCGCCTATTTTTTCAGGAAGACCTTTTCTAAATCTAACAAGGTTACCATCAGTCCACCCACCTTTATCCATGAGATCAGTCATTTCCTTTTGAATTCCAGGCTTAAATATAAATTTTGTTAAAGGCATATTATTTCATTTATCAATGGTTAAAGAATTTAGCTTTGGCATTTTATTTATTTTTAATAAAGCTTTAAGCAAAGAATCCTTTGAATCTATTTTATTTAAAGTATTAATGCTTTTAGATACTTCTGTTAAATTTTTTGTACCATCATAGACATCAAAAAATACTTTACTAATTGGCAAAGCAACAAAACAAAACATGTCGACTTGGCCGTTTCCATATCTTACCATTTTATTTTGGCGAATGTTATTAGCAGTTCTTTTGCTTGTTCGCAACTCCCATCGATAATAATCACTATTTCTTCGTGTGTATATAGAATTTGTAGTTTTGACTTGAACTCTATAAAGATAGTTTTCATGATCAAGAATTAGATCAGATTTGTGCCCGTTGGGAGTAGGTATTACAGAGTCACAGTATCTAAGCAAAAATGATGCTGCTAGATATTCTCCTGCTAATGATATCCTAGAGGAGTATTCAGACATTTAGACTCCTTTAAATATTTTGCCAGTCTTTTCCTTCAAACATTAAAGCTTCTGCTTCTCTTCTTCTTGTAAGCCCAGCCAAAACTTTTCCTCCAGCTTTATTCCATCTCTTAATTTGGTTTGGAACTTCGTCATATTTGCCTTCGTTTAAAAATCTTAAAAGAGAAGATCTTTTTAAATTGGCTGGTCCCAGGTTATACACCCAAGAACAAAGAGCATCAAATTGACATTGGTTAAGTGGCACTCTTACAAGAGCATTAACATAATGCTCATATTCATCTTCAAGTTCACGCCATAACATAAAATCTGCTTTTTCTTCAGACCATTTTTCCCCCTCTTCAACATCTTTGGTGTGGCCATAGCCTATGGTCCAAACACCAACAGCATCTTGGTATGCTTCAAGTTCACAACCTTCAAATGATTTTATAAGTTCATACCCTGCGTCAGAAATGTGCATCAAATATTCATCGTCCCTGATACAAGAGCGATTAAAAGAGTTGACAGAAAGCCAATACTTCCAAAAGTTGCAATTCTTATAGTCTTGTTTAAATCGTTTATTTCTTTTTTTATTTCTTCTGTTTCTGCAAAAATTGTTTTCCATCTTTCCTCACACTTTGCCTCGTGTTCTCGAAGGTCTGCTGATACATCTGATACTGTTTTTCTAATCGCCATCTTTTTTTTCTGGTGTATGTGAAGCTCCAAAGTAAAAAGAAATAACAGCACTAGCTAAACCACCCAAATATCCCAACACTAGATTAATAAGTGCTTCACTATTCTGTTCTGGTGGTTGAAGGGTTACTAAAAATATATAAGACATAAACCCAAATATAGTAATAAATCCTAAAATCCTAGTTGTCCAATCTTTGCTGAACTTAAACCTTGCATCTTTCTTATCTGCTACTTCTAAGCTAAAGACATCTACTTCTAATTCTTTCATTTGCAATTCAAAGCTTTGCTCGGCTTTTTTAAGCTCAATCATTTGTTCTGGAGTTGCTTCTTGAATCGCTTGATTGATTGATCTTGGATCTGTTTTACAACCTAAAACTTGAGCAATAACAGATGCCGCTTGTCCACCTAAAGGACCACCTAAAGCCGATCCTAATGTTGGTGCTACTGCGCCGATTACATTTTTTATTAAGCTAAATTTCATATTATTACCCCGCTAATGGATTTTTATTATCTAGTTTATTAATCTCTTTCTCTAAACTTTTTATATCTGCTTTAATAGTAGCTATATTTGTTTTTATGTTTTCAATCTTTTCGCCTTGAGACTTTAATTCAACCATAATATTTTCATCAATACTTTTATTTATATATTCAACTGATGTTTCTATCCCAACAAATCTTTCTTCTATAATATTTTGTGCATCTTTTGTTTTTCCTAAACCACCAATTTTAGCCTCAAGGTTAGCTATGCGATTAACATAAGTAGCACCTGTATATCCAAAACCTGCAAGAGTTGTAACTATTGTTGCAAGAGCAATTAGTTGTGTTGTTCTATTTTGAAACCAATCCATATCATTTTCCTATAATTTATTTTCCCAATTTTCTATTGCTTGTCTGATAGCGTCTTCTGCTAATACACTACAATGTAATTTAATAGCTGGTAAATCTAAAGCTTCAGCTATATCCTTATCTTTTATTTGGTTTGCGTTTTGTATAGTCTTACCTTTTAACATATCAACAAACATAGTGCTAGATGCAATAGCTGAGCCACACCCATAAGTTTTAAATTTAACATCTGTAATAATGTTATCTTTAATTTTAAGTTGTAACTTCATTACATCCCCACATGCAGGCGCACCCGCTAAACCTGTTGCTATATCAGGGTCTTTTGGATTAAATCTTCCTACAGAATGTTTTGTAGGATTTTTTAAAACGTTTTCAAATCTATCAATAACTTTTTGTGAATATGCCATTTATAAGTTTGGTTGTAATTTTCTTAAATTAGTTAAAGTTTTTATACTTTGTTCTGCTAACCCATAAAAGGTAGCATTATTATCTAATAATTTATTATTAGTATAAATGCTTTTAGGCTCATACCAAAATTCTTTTTCAGGTATGTATACTGTTCTGTAATTATCAAACCCAGGTAAAAAGCCCATAACAGCTATAATTGCATTTTCTGATCCATATTCTCCTGTTTCTTCTTGTTGAGCCTGTACTTCTTCTTTAGCAGTTTGTAAGTTTTTAGCAATTATAGTTTCTACTGTAGTATCAGAATCAGAATCTAAATCAGAACTAGAAGTAATTGAACCTGATGAAAAATCTGTTTGATCTTGGTTTGTATTATCAGAAACATTAGCTACAACTACTTCAGTTATTACTGTTTCCGTTTCAAATGTGTTACTGCTAACAGAATTAATGGAAAGATCTGATAAAGCCATATTACTCATATCAAGAACTTGGTTTGTTTGGGCCGTAGAAGATGCAAATTGATCTGACATACTTGGAGAACTACTGGTACTAATGCCCGCATTAATTGAAGAAGAGGCCCCTGTAGAATTAGTTCCAGCTATATTACTTGAAACAGAACTATTATTATTAGAATGAATTGAACTGCCAGCAGTTATTCCACTTACACTTTTTTGAGCAGTTGTTATTGTAGAAGCTACAACTCTAAGGGCCATCTCTCTACTAATAGAACTCTTCCCTTTTGCATTCTCTTTTTCAACAATTTGAAACTCTTCTGTAAAAGCTTCTTCAAACTCTTCTGTAACTTCTTCTCTTTCAATACGTTCTTCTTCTATTTCTGCTTCAGCCATTCTTTCCTCTATAGATTCAAAAATTTCTTCTACAGCTTCTTCTTCAAATATTTCCTCTATAAATTCTTCTTCAGGTTCATCTTCCAATACAAATTCTTCTTCCATTTCTTCAAGATGTTCTGTTTCTTCTTCAAACCATTCCTCCAAATCCTCAATTGTTTCTAATTCTATAAATGTTTCTGGTTCTCGAAAATTTTCTACAAGAAAAGTTTCTTGAAATATAAATTCTTCCAATAGTATTTCTTCTGGTATATATTGTTCTTGTTCCCATGTATCCATAGCAATATCAATATCATCATAAGACTCTAGAGGTGTGCTGTCCCAAACAACCATCCCATCTTCTTGAAATTCAACTTCCATACCATACCACTCATCTACTTGTTCTTGCCCGAATTCTTCTAAATCTATTTGATACCACTCTTCGTCTGTCATTTCTATTCCATAATAAGGATCGTCATCAAAAGTGTCATACTGTGTCATACTTTCTTCATACCCATAATCAATATAAGTTTCATCAAAATAAGCTACTGATTCTTGTTGGCTATAACCTGGACAAAAGGGGCCATATTGAGGATCTAAGTCGCATTGAAAGTCATCATAAGCGTCCCAATAATAAGGGCATGATTCAGAATATAATTGATCAATACCACATTGTTGAGATAAATAAGCTGCTGCATAACCATCACAATCCTCGTCATATAAAGAATTTAATGCACATTGTTGAACTAGATAAGCTTCTGCATAACCAGCGCAATTCACTGAAGTTAAAGGCGAAGTTATACAAAGCGATTGACCAACTCCTACTCCATACAAAGAACCACCATTTTCTAATAAAGTATTTGCTGCGTTACTGCTAGAGTTCCAATCATAACTTACACAAGTTCCTGAAATATTAGTAGTGCCTGTATTACACTCATCAAAAAATAAGTAAGTATAAATATCTGAAGTAGTTGGACCCTGCTCTCCAATAAGAACATCGTGTGTTTTAATGTCCAATTCGCCGTATCTATATTCAAATGTATTATTAGGATATAACCAGACTTCTATACTATTATCTGAACCGCTTCTGTTATACTCCCTCATCTTATACCAACCAAAAATAGTATAATCATCAAAGGCTTTAGCCCTCATAGCCGAACCATTATCTTTTATTAGATCAGTCCAGAATACAAATAAAGTATTAGTATATTGAGGTAGGGGGTCAGGGGTGTAGTCTCCACAATAACTACCTGTTAGATTAAAGTGCAGACAGCCATTGGTAGCCATTCTAGCTTTAGTAAAATCATTACCATAAAAAGTAAAAGTAAAACCTAAATCAAAAGCTGCTGATACTGAATCATCATTTGAACCTAGTCCTGTTGAACCTGATGAATTGGTTTGTAAATCGTATAAGTCTTGATTGGCTTCATAAATGTATTGTGCTGATAGATTACTGGTAAGTAATAAACAACATATTATTTCAAAGCAGCGATACATTCTTTTTTATGCTGGGAAGAAGAGTGCCAAGTTGATTTACAACGCTTAACTTGGTCTTTATACCAAACTTTATAGTCAGGTCTATCTGTTTTATTTTTATCCCAAGCAGCAGTAGCATCTTTACCTATCTTTCCTCTGTATGGACAAGGCGTGCCAGCTTGCTCCATAGCAACAAATACTCTTGGATCAGCGCAAAGTAGTGATATAGAAGCTACCTTCATGCCCATATCATATAGATACTTAGATAATTTTAGCCTTTCGCAGTTTTTATCTGTAACTGTTCTACCACTTGAGAAACCAAATACTTGACCTTGAAAAGCTCCAGATCTACCTACAGTACAAAGGTCTTGAGAGTAAGACATAATACTAGGCGCTATAGCACTAGCAGGCGGTGCTTCTGATTTAATGTTTTGATTAATAGTTTGTGTGCTACTAGATTCATTAATATTTCGGTTCGTATTATCTGATGTGGAATTGTTATTGTTCTGATTAACATTGTTGGTCTGTACATTTGACTCTGATGTTGATTGATTGACATTTGTATTATTTGAAGTGTTGACATTAGTATTGTTTGAAGTGCTTGTATTATTGACATTTTGATTTACTGTAGAATTAACTGTGGAGTTAGATGTAGATGTTGATGTATTAACATTATTATTAGTGTTGGTATTATTAGAAGTTGAAATATTGGTATTATTAGAAGTTGAAATATTGGTATTTGTATTAGAATTTGTATTTGTTGAATTATTAATATTTGTGTTCTGATTAGTACTAACGTTTGTATTTTGATTAGTGCTAACATTTGTATTTTGATTAGTGTTAACGTTTGTATTTTGATTAGTGTTAACGTTTGTATTTGTATTTACATTAGTATTGTTATTGGTGTTTGTATTATTTGTTGTTGTATTGTTAGTCGTATCTAAACTATTTTCTTCACAATACTGAGTGCCAGCAGTACAAGTTCCTGTTTGATCGGCATAAGTAAAATTTGCAAATAATAAAAGTGTTATTAGCCATGGGGAAAATTTAAGTTTTAGTGTTTGCATTTTCAATTAGTGTATGTAGCCCTTCTTTAATCAATATATCTCTATTCTTTAAGTGCTCTAATTGAATATCTTCTTTGCTTTGGCCCTCATACCTAACTGCCATATGGTTTGTAATCATTTGTTGATTAATATTTATTCCATCTACTATAACTGATGCCAAAACCCTACCGAATTTTCCTTTAGAGTCTTTTAATTGCGTCTGTAAAATGACGTGTTTGCCATTTGATATGGCGTCTTGTAAAAACTTAGTAGCTAATTTACCTCTAGCCTTTTCGTCTTTATTGCGAGTCCGGGACTCAGGAGTGTCTATGCCATATAAACGTACACGACACCTATGAATTATATTAAAACCGAGATCAAGCTCAGCGTCAATAGTGTCTCCGTCAACAACCCTGCTAACTTTACACCCATACTCATACATTATTTCTTAAGAGGTTGGCCTTTTCTTTTTTTAATTTGAGTGTAAGCTTCGTTTATATCTGGTGTTGTAGGATCGTCTGCAACATACCTACCACTTTTATTTCGAGCCCTTGTTGTTGAAGATACAATAGTATAAATAGGAGGGGGTGTAATAAACTTAATAAATTTTTTAAACCAGCTCATTTTTAACTTTTAAACTTTGCTACTATTTCTGATAACAATTTAGGTTTAAGCTTTTTTATAGCAAAAACCAAAATTACTAAAATTATTCCTAGGGGTATTAAAAATTCCATACTTACTCCTTGTCTTCATCTTGAAGTTTGTCAGTTTGCTTATCAACGTTTTCTACTACAGTATTTACTACGCCATCATAGGTTTCTGCTACAGTAGTAACAACATCACTAACATCTGTAAATACTGCGCCTGAAACATTACCAACAGTTTTTACAGTTGTATCTACAGTAGTTAAAGCTATATCTTTTCCGCCTTCTATAACAGACCCAACTGTTGCACATGAGGTAACAAAAATTCCAACACCCAATAAATATATAAAATGTTTCATATTTTTTTCCTTTATTTAATCCATTAGAAATGCAATAACACTAGCTAATGAAAATATTGCTATAAAATATATTGCTAAGTATATCACGAACTCGATTCATCTTTTTCCTTTAAAGCTTCATTTGCTGCTTCTTTTGTGCTATCTATTAAAGCTTGTTTAAACACATTTAAAGAAGCATTAATTTGATCTAATTCAAATTGTAGTCTTGTTTGTTTATTGGTTAGATCTTGAACTTGTTGAGTAAAGTATTTTTGTTTATCAGTCATATCTGACTCCTTAAGTTCAACATCATTAATAAAGATTACCTTTTCTTCTGATTTAGCCATTATCCTTCTAATGCAGTAACTTTAGCTGATAGTTCTTTAATTGCATTTAACATATGCCAAAATAATTCATCAGTGTCTACTGCTTTTGCTCCTGTAGATAATGTATTAATACAAGCAGGACAAATAGCTTCTAATTCTTGAGCAATTACACCAAGTTGAGTTCCTGACCTATCAACCATAACTGCTTTAGGATTATCAAAATCTGTTATTTCTGCTTCTGTTCTATACTCAAAATTTCTAACTTGTACTTGGTCAATAATGTTTAATCCAACATTATTATTGGTTATATTCTTCTTGATCCTTTGGTCAGAAGTGGTTGACCAAGAAGCACTATTATTTTGTTGATAACTACCACTCGATGCTCCTGCAGCAAACATTGTTGAATCCCCTTTACCAACTCCATTAAAACCTATAATAGTTTGTGAATCTCCATTAGTAGCACTAGCCTCTAAGGTAGCACCTAATAAAGTACATTTTTCTAAAGAAGCATTATCTCCACCTGCTCCCTTCCCAATTAAGGTATTATTAATACCACCTGCAATATCTGTTCCTGCATTATAACCAATACAGGTATTCAAATTTCCTGATGTAACAGCATCTAAAGCTCCATAACCAACTGCTGTATTGTAGTCAGCACTACTTAAAGTGCCTGTTGTTTGGTGTCCAAGAATTAATGAGTTTGAAAAATTAGTTCCACCACTTTTAGCATCTGATAACCCATCTATATCTGTTGCACCACCACCGCTTGCATCTTCCCAAGCTACTGCTGCGCCTGCACCACCTGATGTTAATACTTGTCCATCTGTTCCATAATTTGCACCTGCAATACCTATCTCATTATCAGCAGTAAATCTAAATTTTTCAGATGCTGCTGCTGATTTGCCTAATGCAAACACTAAATCAGTATTATTAACAGAAGCACTAAAAGTATCATCAGCTTCTGCATATATTGAAGCTGCAACTAAGATAGCATCTGTACCATCACTTTCTAATGGAGCTTGGAAATCTATTTTTCCTAATTTATCTCCATCAAC
>Ga0208315_1000313_pt1 | contig 39362 bp, 34 predicted proteins | sample MalvireepMed_215_FD_184239 | JGI IMG/M metagenome (GOLD analysis project Ga0208315, IMG submission 184239) | Marine viral communities from the Global Malaspina Expedition - Malaspina viral metaG DeepMed_215 (SPAdes) (version 2) | ecosystem: Environmental > Aquatic > Marine > Oceanic | place...
GGCTCGGCCTTCATATGCGACGCTTCAAGCCCGCTGACAAAGATACGGGTCAGATCCCCCACCGCCGTTGCGTGGCGGAAATAGGCCTGCATGAAGATCTCGACGCCCCGCCGGCCCCCGATATCCTGATAGCCCATCGCTTGGGCAACCTGCACCTGCATGTCAAAGGTCAACTGTTCCGTCGCGCGACCTGCAATCAGGTGAAGATGCCCGCGCACGGCCCAGAGAAAGGCCTCGGCCTCGCGGAAGGTGTCGTATTCATCGGCGCGAAAGACACCGAGATCGACCAGATCGGCGACCCGGTCCACGTCATGGATGAACTTGGCAATCCAAAAGAGCGAATGCAGATCGCGCAGCCCGCCTTTGCCTTCCTTGACGTTGGGCTCGACCATATAGCGCTCACCCTGTTTCAGGTGGCGGTTGTCGCGCTCCTCCAGCTTGGCTTCGATGAAATCCTTCCCGGCGCCCGAAAAGAGGTCGTTCTTAAGGCGTTCGGAAAGCTCTTCGGCAAGGGTGAGATCGCCATCGATGAACCGGTTTTCCAGCAGAGCGGTCTGAATGGTGTAGTCATCGGCCCCAAGCCGCAGGCAATCTTCGATGGTGCGGGTGGCGTGACCTACCTTCAGCTTCAAATCCCACAGGATATAGAGCATCGATTCAATCACGCTCTCCGACCAAGCGGTGGCCTTGTAGGGGATGAGGAAAAGCAGATCGACATCGGAAAAGGGCGCCATCTCTCCCCGGCCATAGCCGCCCACGCCGATCATGGCGAGCCGTTCACCCTCGGTCGGGTTCGGATTGGGGTGCAGAACCTGCGTGGCAATCTGCAAGACGCAGCGCAGCAGTTGGTCGGTGAGATAGGTGTAGGAAGAGGTCATCGCCCGCGCATCAAAGGGCGATTCCGCAAAACCCGCGGCGATTGCCTTGCGGCCTGCCTGTTGGGCTTCTTGGATAAGGGGGACGATCTCGGCGCGCAGCGCGGCACCTTCCAGCGTGCTGTCGCGATGCGAAAGGGCCTGCCAGACGGCTGTATCGTCAAAGATTTGTTCGGGCGCGCAAATCAGGCGCGGGTGTCGACGCGCGCCTGATGTTGTTGTCGGTTTCGCGAGGTCCAATTCAGAAACCAGCCCCACCAAAGCCGCGCGGCGCTGGGTCTAGCACGACGACGCGGCTGTTGCGGATGGTGGCCACGGACAGTGCGCGTTCATTGGTGCCATCGCGGCGCAGGCGGAAGATGCCGCTGGCCCCTTGGAAGCCCGCCCCTTGGGTCAGGGCCGCACCGGTAAGCGCGTTGGACTTACCGCCCTTCACCAAAGACCCGATCGCCGCGATCCCGTCAAAGGCCAGCCCGGCCAAAGGATGGGGGTCGCTGCCATAGGCCGCTTTGTAGCGGTTGGAGAAGGCACCGCTTGCCGCTGTGTCGGGCAGGGCAAACCAGCCGCCCTGCACGCCGGGCAGGGCCAGCGTTTGCTGCGGGATGTCCCAACGGGTCAGGCCGACGTATTGTGTGGTCGCCGATTGGATCCCAGCTTCGGGCAGCAGCTCTGCGAAAAGCGGCAGGGCACTGGCCGAAGACGTGGTGAGGAACAGCGCATTCGCGCCACTGCCTTCGATCGTCGCCTTGACCCGCGGCACGGCGGCCACGACCGACTCTTGGCTCAGCGCGTAATCCACGGTGCCCGCCAGTGTCGCGCCATTGGCGCTGATCGCCTGAACAATCGCATCACGGCCCAGTTGACCGGCGAGATCCTGACCATGCAGCACGACCATTTTGTCTTTGCCATTGCGCTTGGCAAAACTCACCAAACGGTTGGCGGTATTGGCAAAGGTCGGCCCAAGCACGAAGACATTGCCGCCCGCGATGGTCGGGTTGTTCGAGAAAGAGATCACATTGACCCCGGATGAGGCCACCGCCACGCCGGCCGCATTGGCCGCCTCGCCGTAAACCGGCCCGAGGATGATCTTGGCCCCTTCATTCACCGCCTGAGAGGCAGCGGCAGCGGCTTTGCTGGCATTGCCCGCGGTGCCATAGACGCGCAGGTCAATCTCGACGCCGCCAAGGTCGCGCATCGCAAGGCGCGCGGCGTTCTCAAGGTTTTTGGCCAGCAACTCATCGCTCGCAGAGCCGCCGCGCGGCACCAAAAGCGCGACAGGAACGGGGGCAGAGGGGTCAATGCGCGGGCCGCCGGAATTGGCGCCACCGATGGCGACGGGCTGACAGGCCGCCAGCAGGACCGCGAATAGAGGCAATAAGAGCAGGTGCATCTTCTTGCGGAAGGCTCGGAAACAGGCAATCATTTGTATTCACTCCCCGGTGGTGGCAAGACGACGACGGTCGCCGGAACATGGCCGCGATCATAGTCACTGCGAAAGGCGGGTCCAGCGTTGAAATTCCTCAAGACAGATCTAGCCCCGGGACTTTATTTCGTGGGCGTCCCGATCGGCACCGCACGCGATATCACGCTGCGCGCGCTGGACACGCTCGCCGCGGCGGATCTGCTGGCGGCAGAAGACACGCGCAGCCTGCGCAGGCTTATGGAAATCCACGGGGTGCCGCTCAATGGACGCAAGGTGATCGCCCTGCACGACCACAGCGGCACATCCGTGCAAGAGCGGCTTATCGCGGCGGTCCGTGAGGGCAAATCGGTCGCCTATGCGTCAGAGGCGGGCATGCCCCTGATCGCCGATCCGGGCTTCGAGCTTAGCCGTGCCGCCGCCGAGGCGGGGGTGATGCAGACCTGCGCACCGGGGCCCTCGGCGGTGCTGACCGCGCTGGCGCTGGGCGGCCTGCCGACGGATGCGTTTTTCTTCGCAGGCTTCCTGCCCAATAGTAAATCCGCACGGATTGCGGCGCTGGAAAAGCTGCGCGACGTGCCGGGAACCTTGGTATTTTACGAATCACCCAAACGGCTTGGGGCCATGCTGCGCGATGCGGCAACCGCGCTGGGCGCGGGGCGTAAAGCAGCCATGTGCCGAGAGTTGACCAAGAAGTTCGAAGAGATTCAACGCGATACGCTTGAAAACCTTGCAGAGACCTATCAGGGCCAATCGCCAAAAGGCGAAGTGGTCGTTCTTATTGATCGAAGCCGTTCAGAGTCTGTTAATCACCTTGACCTAGAAACAGATTTGCAACGGGCGCTTAAAGAGATGTCGATGCGTGACGCTGTCGATTTGGTGGCGCAGGCCCATGGCCTGCCACGGCGGCAAGTCTATCAGGCGGCTTTGGCGCTCGGCAAAGGTTAGGACAACGGTCGGAGTAACGAACATGGCGCAGGGTGACACAGGAATGATGCGAACTGCGGCCAAACGCCAACGGGGCCGCATGGCCTATCATGCCGGGATCGCAGCCGAAAATAGGATCGCGCAAGACTACGAAAGACGCGGCTTTGCCATCGCGCGCCGCCGCTGGCGTGGCCGCGCCGGAGAGATTGACCTGATCCTGCGCGATGGGGCTGCCCTGATCTTTGTCGAAGTGAAGCAAAGCCGAAGTTTCGCGCGTGCCGCTGAAAGCCTCTCCGCCCGACAGATGCAACGCATTTACCGCTCTGCCGAAGAATTCCTTGCCGGTGAACCTGCTGGCAGCCTGACCGAAGTGCGCTTTGACGTGGCGCTTGTCGATGGGCAGGGAGCCACGGAAATCATCGAAAACGCTTTTGGCCACGGCTGACCCATTGCGTATAGGCCCCTGCTGCGCCATCTAAGAAGCGATCCCACAAGCCTGCACCGTCGGTCCGGGTCGGATCACGATAAAGGTTAGCAGCGGGGAGACGCCGATGAAAATCGCCTTTCAAATGGACCCGATCGGGGACGTGAACATCAACGCCGACAGCAGCTTTCGGCTGGCCGAAGAAGCACAGGCGCGGGGGCATGAGCTGTTCTTTTACACACCCGATCATCTGGCGTACCAAGAGGGGCGGATCACCGCGCGTGGCTATGATTTTACCGTGCAGCGCGTGCAGGGCGATCATGCCCAGTTCGGAGAGGAGCGAGAGGTCGATCTGGCCGATTTCGACGTGGTTTGGCTGCGCCAAGACCCGCCTTTCGACATGCACTACATTACCTCGACCCATTTGCTGGACCGGCTGAAAGACACCACATTGGTGGTCAACGATCCCTTCTGGGTGCGCAACTATCCCGAGAAACTTTTGGTTCTCGATTTCCCCGACCTGACGCCGCCCACCACCATTGCGCGGGATCTATCGACCATCAAAGCATTCAAGGCGAAGCACGGCGATGTGATCTTGAAGCCGCTCTATGGCAATGGCGGCGCCGGGGTGTTCCGGCTGGATGCCAATGACCGCAACCTTACCTCATTGCATGAGCTGTTCACCGGTTTCTCTCGGGAGCCGCTGATCGTTCAGAAATTCCTGCCCGCCGTGTCGAAAGGCGACAAGCGCGTCATCCTTGTGGACGGGGAACCCGTAGGCGCGATCAACCGCGTACCGGCAGAGGGCGAAACGCGGTCGAATATGCATGTTGGCGGGCGGCCGGAGAAGGTCGGGCTGACCGAGCGCGATCTGGAGATTTGCGCCGCCATTGGCCCATTGCTGAAAGAAAAGGGGCAAATCTTCGTCGGTATCGATGTCATCGGCGATTATTTGACCGAAATCAACGTGACCTCTCCCACCGGCATTCAGGAATTGGAACGGTTCGACGGTGAGAATATCGCCGGCAAGATTTGGGAGGCGATTGAGGCCCGCCGCGGGTGAGCTTGCGCCAGCATCTTTTGAACCGCTGCCTGCGTCTGACAGAGAAGCCTTTGTTGGCGCGCGCAAACCCTCAATTGCTGCGGGCCACGATGGAGATGCAGGCGCGGCTCTTTTTCAAAGGGCCGCGCGATGTCTCTGCCGAATGGCGGGGCTTGCCGGGGGCGGGTTCGGCGCTTTGGCTTACGCCACAGGGCCCCTCGAATGGTCGCGTGATCCTCTACATCCATGGCGGTGGATTTGTTTTCGGCAGCCCGGAAACCCACCGTGCCATGGTCGCGCGTTTGGCGCTGCTGACGGGCGCACAGGCGGTGCTGCCGCGCTATGCGCGGGTGCCGGAGGCGGCCCTTCCCAAACCTGCGGAAGACATCCGCGCGGCTTGGGACGCGCTGTGTCGGACAGGCATCGCCGCGCGGGACATCGTGATTGGCGGCGACAGCGCGGGCGGTGCTTTGGTCTTTGACCTTTTGGCGGAGCTTTGCCGCGAAGGCGCGGCGCTGCCTGCGGGGGCCTTCGGGCTTTCCCCCTTGTTGGACATGACCTTTTCCGGCGCGAGCTTCACGCAGAATGCCGAAAGTGACGTGTTGTTGCCCGCCGCACGCGCGGCAGAGATGGCGCGGCTATATCTTCGGGGGCAGAGCGCAGAGAGCCCGCGGGCAAGTCCGATCCTCGCGGATTTCAAAGGAGCGCCGCCGGTCTGGCTTACCGTGAGTGACAGCGAAATTCTACGTGACGACAGCCGCCGCTTTGCGGCCCGTTTGCGCGACGCGCAGGTGCCGGTCACCTTTCAAGAGGTCCATGATCTGCCGCATGTTTGGCCGCTGTTCCAGAACCACTTGCCAGAAGCGCGGGAGACCCTTGCGACCCTCGCCGCGTGGATCAACGCCTTGCCGCCGGGTCGGGCAGGCGAAAGCTGATGGCTTCGGCCATATGGGGGCGGCGCACCTCGGCCGCGCCCTCGAGATCGGCGATGGTGCGGGCCACGCGCATGACCCGGTGATATCCACGCGCGGAGAGGCAAAACCGTTCAGCCGCACGCAGCAGCAGGTCGCGCGCGTCCGCATCCGGGCTGCCAATGGTTTCGAGCAATTCCCCCGCCGCGTCGGCATTGGCCGATATGCCGTCATGCTGGGCGTAGCGGGTTGATTGGAGCGCCCGCGCGGCAGCGACTCTTGCCGCAACCTCGGCAGAGGTGTCGCCGTTGGCGGGCAGGTTGAGGTCACTGTAGCTGACGGGGGGCACGTCGACACGCAGGTCGAAACGGTCCATCAGCGGGCCCGAAATGCGGCCTAGGTAATCTTCGCCGCAGGCCGGAACGCGGGCGCAGGCGCGGGCCGGATCGGGCAGATATCCGCATTTACACGGGTTTGCTGCGGCCACCAGCATGAAGCGGCAGGGGTATTTCACATGGGCGTTGGCGCGCGCGATCATGACCTCGCCAGTCTCGATCGGCTGGCGCAGGGTTTCCAGGACCGTGCGATTGAACTCTGGAAACTCATCCATGAACAGAACGCCATTATGCGCGAGGGATGCCTCACCCGGTCGCGCTTGGCGTCCGCCGCCGATGATGGCAGCCATTGAGGCCGTGTGATGCGGCTCGCGAAAGGGGCGGCTGCGGGAAATGCCCCCCTCATCCAGAAGCCCGGCGAGGGAGTGGATCATCGACGTCTCCAGCGCCTCGGTCGCGGTGAGCGGCGGCAGGATGCCCGGCAGCCGCGCGGCCAGCATGGATTTGCCCGAACCCGGCGTGCCGACCAACATCAAATGGTGCCGTCCGGCGGCGGCGATTTCCAGCGCGCGTTTGGCGCGTTCCTGACCTTTGACGTCGCGCAGATCGCGGCCTGCCGCAGTCAATGGCACTTCCCCCGGTTCTGCGGGCGTGATCGGCACTTGGCCTGTTTAGTGGCGAACAACGTCGCCTAGATTGGCCGCGGCGATCACCTGTGTGTTGCCGACCCAAGCGGCCTCTGCTCCCGATCCTGCGGGGCATAGGAGGCTGCGGTCGTGGGTGGCGGCAGCCATCGCCGCGGGGAGGGCACCGACGACCGGCATCAGCGTACCGTCGAGCGAAAGCTCTCCCAAGGCGACCACATTCTGGGTGATGTCCTCTGGCAGGATGTCGAGTGCTGACAGAAGTGCCAGCGCGATGGGCAGGTCGAAATGACTGCCCTCCTTGAGCAGGTCTGCTGGAGAGAGGTTCACGGTGATGCGTTTTGACGGCAAGGCGATGGCCATGGCGCTGAGCGCGGTACGCACCCGGTCGCGCGCTTCTGACACGGCCTTGTCCGCCAGTCCGACGATGGAAAAGCCGGGCAAGCCCGCAGTGACCGCGCATTGCACCTCGACAATGCGCGCCTCAACCCCCTGAAATGCGACCGTATAGGCCCGCGATACCATTGCCCACTCTCCCGCCTTGCTATGGTTAATCGGTAGGCAAGACGGGTTTAGGAATGGTTAATGCAGCTCTTAGGCCGCCTTGGCGACGGGCCAGTCCCGTTTGGGCAAACCAAGCTCATAGGGGAACGGCTCATACGCGGTTTCCAACCCGGCAGCGCGCCATGTTTTGAAGGCCGGATCATGGATTGTGGCGTCGCAATAGGCCCGCGCATCCGCCGAGACAGGCAGGTCATAGCCGACGATCCGCGCGGCAACCGGGGCATAGAATACGTCAGCGAGCGAGTAGGCCCCGAAAAGCCACGGCCCTGCGCTGCGCGATTGGCTGCGGGCATGTCGCCACAGGTCTTCGATGTGCTCTAGGTCTTGCCGGGTGTCGGCATCCGGGTCGAACCCTTCCCACACATGTTGCAATTGCATCGGGCAGGCTCCGCGCAGCGCGCCGAAGCCGGAAGCCATCGCAGCACATAGCCAGCGCGCCGTGGCCCGGGCGGCGGGATCGGCGGGCCAGAGCCCGGCATCGGGATGCCGTTCGGCCAGCGTTTCGGCCATGGCCAGCGTCTCTCCCACCACGGTGCCGTCGGGCAGACGCAAGGCAGGCACCAACCGCGCCGGAGCGAGGGGGGCAAGGTCTTGGGCCATGGTCCCACTGTAGAGGCCGACCAGATGCGCGCGGTAGGGCAGACCGAATTTCTCAAGCATCAGCCACCCTCTGAGGGACCAACTGGAGAAGGTGCGATCGCCGATATAGAGATCATATGTCATAGGCGAAATTAGGCAGAAGAGAGCAGCCAAGCAAAGCCCTTTGTGCGGCGGTGCAGGCTAGGGCGTGTGATTAATGCCGTTGATCCGCCAAGTGCCGCTTTCATGTACCAAATGCGTGACCGAGAGGTTGTCGATCTTATGGGCCATCGCCTCAAGCGGGCCGCCGCCCTGGGCCTGTTGGACCTGCGTGAGGATCACTCCGAAATGCGCCACGGCGATCACATGGGCGTTGGGGTGGGCCGCGTTGATCCGTGCCACCACTCGGTCGACGCGGGCCTTGGTCTGGTTCCAGCTTTCCCCTTCGGGGGCCGCGACATCGCCGGGCGTCTCCCAATAGGCGCGGCTGAGGTCGGGGTCACGCGCGGCAACCTCGGAAAAATGCAGCCCATCCCAAGCGCCGAAATGCAGTTCGCGCAGCCCGTGTTCATGGGGCAAGCGGCGACGAGAGGGCTGGGCCAGCGCATCGGCCGTATGCACCGCGCGCATCAAGTCCGAGGACACAAGCAGCGCGTCATCAGGCAGGTGCCGGTTCAAACGTGCCAGACGGGGGGCATCGGAAAGGTCGGCCGGGACATCGCGCCAGCCGACAAAGTTTTTCTCATGGGTTGGGCCGTGGCGCACCCAGTGCCAGATGGTCACGGCATTTCCCCTTTCAGAAGTTGCGGCAGGCCAACGACGACCTGCACCACGGTGTCCGCCTCGGCGGCCAAGGCGATGTTGAGCCGTCCCTGCGCCTCGCGGAACTGCCGCGCCATAGCGTTGTCGGGCACGATGCCTTGGCCGACCTCGTTCGAGACGATGACCCAATGCGCGGCACAGGCTCGTAGAGCCGTCAAAAGCTGTGCCTGCGCGGCCATTAGATCGCTGTCTTCCATCAAATGATTGCTAAGCCACATGGTCGCGCAGTCGATCAGCACGATTTCGCCTGCGGGCAATTTCGCCAGCGGTTCGGCCAGATCAAGCGGGCATTCAACCGTGCGCCATCCCGCATCACGTCTTGCTTGATGTTTGTTCACGCGTTCTTGAACTTCGTCGTCCCAAATGCGTCCGGTGGCAAGGTAAGTCTTTGGCAGGCCGCAGGAATTTACGAGGCCCTCTGCCCATTCCGACTTGCCCGAGGCCGCCCCGCCTAGGGCAAAGGTAGTTCTAGGCAACATCTTCTCACCAAATATTTGAACCAAATGGCATGTCTCTGCGTATCTCCACCAACGGCCCATCACAAGGTGCGCCACGCATTTCTCAAGGGGGATACCAAATGTCATTGCAGACCGCTCGCGAATTTTCACTCACCCGCACCGCAATGAAGGCCGAATTGCTCGACGCCGAGACAGAGCTGGAATTGGCTTATGCGTGGCGTGATCAGCGGGATGAGGCCGCTCTGCATCGTTTGATCACCGCCTACATGCGTTTGGCGATCTCAATGGCGGGCAAGTTCAAGCGCTACGGCGCGCCGATGAACGATCTGATCCAAGAGGCTGGTCTGGGCCTGATGAAAGCCGCCGACAAATTCGACCCCGACCGCGGCGTGCGGTTCTCGACCTATGCGGTCTGGTGGATCAAGGCGAGCATTCAGGATCATGTGATGCGCAACTGGTCGATGGTACGGACCGGTTCGACCTCCTCGCAGAAATCCTTGTTCTTCAACATGCGCCGCGTGCAAGCCCGGTTGGAGCGTGAGGCCACGGCCATGGGCGAGACATTGGACAAACACCAGCTGCGCCAGATGATCTCGACCGAGATCGGCGTGCCGTTGCATGATGTCGAGATGATGGAAGGGCGTCTGTCGGGCTCTGACTATTCGCTGAACGCCACGCAATCGGCTGAGGACGAGGGCCGCGAGTGGATCGAAGCGCTGGCCGACGAAAGCGCGCAGGCAGCGGAACGTGTCGAGGAGAGCCACGACACCGCGCAATTGCGCAACTGGCTGCTGACGGCGATGCAGGGGCTGTCAGAACGGGAGCAGTTCATCGTGCGCGAGCGCAAATTGCGCGACCCTGCGCGCACCTTGGAAAGCCTCGGGGATGAGCTGAGCCTCAGCAAAGAGCGGGTGCGCCAGCTTGAGGCCGCGGCCTTTGGCAAAATGCGCAAGTCGCTTGAACTGCAATCGCGCGAGGTTTTCGCCTTTCTCGCCTGACCCCCTACAGCGATGCCTACCGGGGCTGGCAGATTTCGCCGCCCCGGATTAAGGTCTCCCGAACGCAAACGGGGGGCCTTTATGCTGTCGGGCAAACATATTCTGCTGATCATCGGCGGTGGCATCGCCGCCTATAAATCCCTCGATCTGATCCGCCGCCTGCGCGAACGCGGGGCTAAGGTGACCCCGGTTTTGACCCGCGCAGGCGAAGAGTTTGTCACCCCGCTTTCCGTCTCTGCCCTGACCGGGGTGAAGGTGTTTCGCGATCTTTTCGATCTGGGGGATGAGGCCGAGATGGGCCATATCCAACTTAGCCGCGCGGCAGACCTGCTGGTGGTCGCCCCCGCCACGGCTGATTTGATGGCCAAGATGGCGCAGGGTGCGGCGAATGATCTGGCCTCGACCCTGCTGTTGGCCACCGACACGCCGGTATTGCTGGCGCCTGCGATGAATGTGCGCATGTGGCAGCACCCCGCGACACAGCGCAACATCGCCACGTTGCGCGGCGATGGCATCACCATGGTGGGCCCGAATGACGGTGACATGGCCTGCGGTGAATTCGGCCCGGGGCGGATGGCCGAACCGCTTGAGATCATCGCCGCTGTTGAGGCGCAGCTTGGCAACGGACCCCTTAAGGGCAAACGCATCCTCGTTACCTCCGGCCCCACCCATGAGCCGATCGACCCGGTGCGCTACATCGCCAACCGCTCTTCCGGCGCGCAGGGCACGGCCATCGCGCGCGCGCTCCGCGCTTTGGGGGCAGAGGTGACCTTTGTCACCGGCCCGGCAGAGGTCGCGCCGCCCGAGGGGGTCAAGGTGGTGCCCGTGCAAACGGCGCAAGAGATGATGCAGGCGGTAGACGCCGCACTGCCCGCCGATGCCGCCGTCTTTGCCGCTGCGGTGGCCGATTGGCACGTGCAGGGCGCAGGGGACCGCAAGCTGAAGAAATCCAAAGACGGGCTGCCCAGCCTTACATTCGCGGAAAATCCCGACATCCTGAAAACCATAAGCCAGCGCAGCGAAGGCCGCCCCGCGCTCGTCGTGGGCTTTGCGGCAGAGACCGACGATGTGCTGGCCCATGCCACCGCCAAACGCGCGCGCAAGGGCTGTGACTGGATCGTCGCCAACGACGTTTCCCCCGCCACCGGCATCATGGGCGGGCGCGAGAATGCCGTGACGCTGATCACCGACGCGGGCGCAGAGGACTGGCCGCGCATGGGCAAGGATGCGGTGGCCGCCCGTCTGGCCGAACGCATCGCCGCAGCACTTGCCTAAGGGGACGCTATGACCACGATCAAACTCTGCTGGGCCGAGGGCGCGGACCGCAGCCTGCCACTGCCCGCCTATGAAAGCGCAGGCGCGGCGGGCGCGGACCTGCGGGCCTGCCTGCCCGAAGGTCCGGTCACGCTGGCCCCCGGCGCGCGGGCGCTGATCTCGACCGGATTGCATATGGCGATCCCGCAGGGATTCGAGGTGCAGATCCGCCCGCGCTCGGGTCTTGCGTTGAAACATGGGATCACCTTGATCAACAGCCCCGGCACCATCGACAGCGATTATCGCGGCATCGTGGGGGTGATCATGGGCAATATGGGGCAGGAGGCGTTTACCGTCGAACACGGCATGCGCATCGCGCAGATGGTCGTGGCCCCGGTGGTGCAGGCGGGGTTCGATCTGGCCGACAGCCTTGATGAAACCCCGCGCGGCGCGGACGGTTTCGGCTCGACGGGGGCGCACTGATGCTGGCAGTTTTAATCATCGCTGCCGCTCTTTGGTTTGGCGGCGGGTTTCTTGGCCTGCCGCGCGGGCTGCGTGCGGGGCTGATCGCGGTGATGTATCTGGCTTTGGTGGGGCTGCATCTGGTCTTCCCGGCCACGCATCCGCTGCGGTTGGCCACCGGCGGGAGCGCCGCGCCTTGGCTGCTGCTGGGCGGCTTCGTTGCGCTGGTGATGCTCTACCGGCAGGGGCTGGCAACCCTGCGCGCCCGCGCCACACCGCGCGAACCGGCGGCGCCCCAGACCTCGGGCCGTTTTTCGGACAGTGAACTCAACCGCTATGCCCGCCATATCGTGCTACGCGAGGTCGGCGGGGCCGGGCAAAAGGCGTTGAAAAACGCCAAGGTGCTTGTCGTGGGGGCGGGTGGCCTCGGCGCGCCGGCGCTGCAATATCTCGCGGCGGCGGGCGTTGGCACCATCGGGGTGATCGATGACGACACGGTCGAGAACGCGAACCTGCAGCGGCAGGTAATCCACAAAGACGCGGCCATCGGCACGCCCAAGGTATTCTCGGCTCAAGCCGAGATGCTGGCGCAAAACCCCCATATCACCGTGCGCCCCTACCACCGTCGCCTCAGCGACGAGATCGCCGCCGAACTGGTGGCCGACTATGACCTCGTGCTCGACGGGACCGATAATTTCGACACCCGTTACCGCGTAAATGCCGCCTGTGTCGCGGCTGGTAAGCCACTGATTTCAGGCGCGCTCAGCCAGTGGGAGGGGCAGCTCAGCATCTTTGATCCCGCGCGCAGTGCGCCCTGCTATCGCTGTATCTTTCCGCAAGCGCCTGCCGCGGGTCTGGCACCCTCCTGTGCCGAGGCCGGGGTGATCGGGCCGCTGCCCGGCGTGATCGGCACGATGATGGCGCTTGAGGCGGTGAAGCTGATCACCGGCGCGGGCAGCGTGCTGCGCGGCGAGATGATGATCTACGACGGGCTTTACGGTGAGACCCGCAAGATCGGGCTCAAGCGGCGGGCGGGCTGCGAAACCTGCGGCGGGTGATTGCAAGTCTCCTCCCCGCGCCCCATCTAGAGCGCAAAGGAGATTTACATGACAAATCCGCTGCTCGCTGACTGGAACACGCCCTTCAGCATCGCCCCCTTTGATCGCATTTCAGACGATGATTTCGCCCCCGCGCTTGAGGAGGCATTGACCGCCCACCGGGCCGAGATCGACGCCATCGCCGAGAACCCCGAGGCGCCCAGCTTTGCCAATACGATCGAGGCGCTCGAAGCATCCGGCGACGCGCTCGACAAGGTGCTGAGCGTGTTCTTCACCGTCGCGGGGGCCGACAGCAACGGCGCGCGCGAGGCGTTGCAGCGCGATTTCTCGCCCAAGCTCGCCGCGCATCAATCGGCGATCTCGGGTAATGCCAAGCTCTTTGCCCGCATCGCTGCCATCTGGGAGGCCCGCGACACGCTCGATCTGACCAAGGAGCAGGCCCGGGTGCTGATGCTGACACATCGCGGCTTCGTCCGCTCTGGCGCGGCCTTGACCGGGGCCGCCGCCGAGCGGATGAAAGAAATCAAGGCGCGGCTGGCGGTGCTGGGCACGCAGTTCACGCAGAACCTGCTGGCCGATGAGCGGGACTGGTTCATGCCGCTGTCGGAGGGCGATCTGACCGGCCTGCCGGATTTCGCGGTCGATGCCGCCCGCGCGGCGGGCAAGGAGAAGGGCGCGGATGGCCCGGTGGTAACGCTGTCACGGTCGCTGATCACACCCTTCCTGCAATTCTCAGACCGTCGCGACCTGCGCGAAAAGGCGTTTCGTGCGTGGGAAGCACGCGGTGCGAATGGCGGGGAAACCGACAACCGCGACATCGCTGCCGAAACGCTGGCCCTGCGCAGGGAGCGCGCGGAACTTCTGAGCTATAAAAATTTCGCCGCCTACAAGTTGGAAACCGAAATGGCCAAGACGCCGGATGCCGTGCGCGACTTGCTGATGTCGGTTTGGAAACCTGCCAAGGCGCAGGCCGACGCCGATGCCGAGGTGCTGACCGCGCTGATGCGCGAGGACGGCGTGAACGGGGCGCTGGAGCCATGGGACTGGCGCTACTACGCCGAAAAACGCCGCGCGGCAGAGCATGACCTCGATGAGGCGGCGCTGAAACCCTATTTCCAGCTCGACCGGATGATCGACGCGGCGTTTGACTGTGCTAACCGGTTGTTCGGCTTGGCGTTCGCGCCGCTCGACGTGCCGCTCTACCACCCCGACTGCCGGGCGTGGGAGGTGACGCGGAACGGCAAGCATGTGGCGGTCTTTATCGGCGATTACTTCGCGCGCGGCTCGAAGCGTTCGGGCGCATGGTGTTCGGCGATGCGCGCGCAGGCGAAGTTCCCGGCCGCGCAGGCGCCGGTGGTGATCAACGTCTGCAATTTCGCCAAGGGCGACCCGGCGCTGCTGTCCTATGACGACGCGCGCACACTGTTTCACGAGTTCGGCCATGCGCTGCACCAGATGCTGTCGGACGTGACCTATGAAAGCGTCAGCGGCACCTCGGTGGCGCGGGACTTTGTGGAATTGCCCAGCCAGCTTTATGAGCATTGGTTGGACCAGCCCGAGGTCTTGCAGAAATTCGCCACCCACGCCCGCACGGGCGAGCCGATGCCGCGTGAGATGCTGGATAAGGTGCTGGCGGCGTCGACCTTCGACATGGGGTTCCAGACGGTGGAATATATCGCCTCGGCCCTCGTCGATCTGGAGTTCCACGACGGGTCCCCGCCCGCCGATCCGATGGCGAAACAGGCCGAGGTGCTCAGCAGCATCGGCATGCCTCAGGCGATCCGGATGCGCCACGCCACGCCGCAATTCGCGCATGTCTTCTCGGGCGACGGATATTCCAGCGCCTACTACAGCTACATGTGGTCCGAGGTGATGGACGCCGACGCTTTCGCCGCCTTCGAAGAAGCGGGCGGCGCCTTTGACGCGGAGCGCGCCGAAGCGTTGGAGACCCACATCCTGTCGACCGGCGGCAGCCGCGATCCGGCAGAGCTTTATACCGCGTTCCGGGGGCGTCTGCCGGGGGTCGAGGCGCTGCTCAAAGGGCGCGGGCTGGCGGCCTGAGCCTTGACGCGGCCGGGGGTTAGTACCCCCGGTCGCGGTCTACCAGATGTAGCAGAGGCGCTCCGGCCTCGCTGCGGCGGATGTTCTCGGCGATGACTTCCGAGGCCGTCTCATTGCGCGTGGCTGCCGCGAGATGCGGGGTCACGGTGACGCGCGGATGCGCCCAATAGGGGTGATCCTCGGGCAGCGGTTCCACGCGGAAGACATCCAGCGTGGCATGGGCAATCTGCCCGCTGTCGAGCGCGGCAAGCAGGGCGTCATCATCGATCAGCGGGCCACGACCGGGGTTGATGATAAACGCGCCTTTGGGCATCTGCGCCAGTGTCTCGGCATTTAGCACCTCTCGCGTGGCGGGGGTGTCGGGCATCAGCAGCACGGCGATCTCGGCCCGTTTCAGCGTTTCTGTCAGGCCCGCATCGCCATGCAAGCAGCGCACGCCCTCGATCTGCTTTTCGCTCCGCGACCAGCCGGTCACGTCGAAGCCAAGACCCACCAACGCCGCGGCCACTGCTTGGCCGAGCGCACCGATGCCCAGCACCGCCACGCCCCGTTCGCGTGCCAGTGGCGGGGTGCGCGGCTCCCATTTAGCGTCCTTGCGCAGAATGTCCGCATCCATCCCCAGATGATGGCGCAGCACATGGCCCGTGCACCATTCGACCATGCCGTGGGTCAGGCCGAAATCGACCATCCGTGTCAGCGGGATATTCAAGGTCTCATTGCCGGTGATCGCCTCCACCCCGGCCCAGAGGTTCAGCACCGCTTTGGCGCGGGTGTAGGGGGTGAAATCCTGCAAGTCGCTGTTGGGGGCATAGACGATATAATCGACATCCTCGGGCGGCAGGTCGATGGCGAGTGTGAAATCCCGCCCCGGCAGGGCCTTGCGCAGCGCGTCGTTCAACGGTTTTTCGTAGCCGTCCCAGCGTTCGGCTTTGGCGGCGAAGAGAATATTGATCGTCATGAATTACCTCGGTCTATGAACATGCGCCGATTGCACCAGCCCAAAAGCCAGCAGCAGCACCAGCATGGCCGAGCCGCCATAGCTCACCATCGGCAGCGGCACGCCAACCACAGGGGCCAGCCCCATGACCATCGACATGTTAACGGCGAAAAAGAGAAAGAAGTTGAGCGCGATGCCCAGTGTCAGCAGGCTGGAGAACCGGTCTTTGTTCTTCACCGCCGAGGCCACGCAGAACAGAATGATCAGCGCATAAAGCCCCAGCAGAGAGACGCCGCCGACGAAGCCGAACTCTTCGGCCAGCGTGGTAAAGATGAAGTCGGTGTGTTTCTCGGGCAGGAAGTTCAGCCGCGACTGGGTGCCCTGCATATAGCCACGTCCAGACCAGCCGCCCGAGCCGAGCGCGATCTTGGATTGGGTGATGTGGTAACCCGCGCCAAGCTGGTCTTGGCTGGGGTCGAGAAAGGTGTCGATGCGGCGGTATTGGTAATCTTTCAGCAGTTGCCACGGGGTGCCGCGCGATTGGAAGACGGCAGTGACCAGCCCGATGGCGGCGGTGATGACGGCGGCGAAATAGGCCCAATGCACCCCTGCAAGGAACATCAGCCCGCCCCCGGCGGTCAAAAGCAGGATCGAGGTGCCCAAGTCGGGCTGTTTCAGGACCAAGGCGGTGGGGACCACGATGATCAGGATCGGCAGCAGGACCCAAAAGGGCCGCGACACCTTTTTGACCGGCAGCCAGTCGTAATAGGCGGCCAGGAACAGCACCAGCGTGATCTTCATCAGCTCCGACGGTTGCAACCGCATAAAGCCGATGTCGATCCAACGCTGCGCGCCCATGCCGACAGAGCCAAAGAGTTCGACCGCGACCAGTAGCACCAAGGTCGCCCCATAGGCCACGCCCGACAGGTTGCGCCAGAGCCAGATCGGCACCATCGCCACGGTAAACATGATCGCAATGCCCATGCCAAAACGCTTCATCTGCGGTTCGGCCCAAGGGGAGAATGACCCGCCCGCGACCGAATAGAGCATCAAGAACCCCACGCCCGCGACACTGGTCAACAGGATCGCCAGCGGCCAATTCATGAAAAGGATCTTGCGCAGCCCCGTGGGGACGGATTTGACCGTATGCTCAAGATAGCTCATGCCTGATCGTCTCCCGCTACGCTGGCCGAGGTTTCCGGTGCGGTGTCGCGCAGCTCTTCTTGCTGGGTGGCGATGCGGCCCCGGTCGGACTTGGGGTAGGCTTCGAGCGGCGGCTCGCCCCCGGCCATGGCCTGTAACATCACATCGCGCGCAATCGGGGCGGCGGCGGTTGACCCGCCCCCCCCGTGTTCCACCAGCACGCAGGCCGCGTATTTGGGTTTGTCGTAGGGCGCGAAGCACACGAACAGCGCGTGGTCGCGGCGCTCCCACGGCAGGTCGGCGTTGCTGGTCACACCACGGGCGCGTTCGGCGGCAGTGATGTTGCGCACCTGACTGGTGCCGGTCTTGCCCGCCATGCGCATCGTGTCGTCGATGATGCGGCTGCGATAGCCGGTGCCGCGGCGGTCGTTGACCACGTCGTACATCGCTTTGCGTAATTGGCGCAGGTTGTTTTCGTTCAGGCCCATCGGCTCGCCCGCGCCGCTGGGTTGTTCCACCCCGTCGATGGATTTGATCAGCCGCGGTGCCACCGCGCGCCCGGTGGCGATCCGCGCGCTCATCACCGCAAGTTGCAGTGGGGAGGACAGGGTAAAACCCTGCCCAATGGAAGCGTTGACCGTGTCGCCCACGACCCAATCCTCGCCCCGGGCCGAGCGTTTCCACTGTTTGGTCGGCGCAAGCCCACCCGCGACCGAAGACAGCGCCAGATCGTGTTTGATGCCAAGGCCAAAGCGGTTCGACATGGCGGTGATCTTTTCGATGCCCACCTTCACGGCGAGATCGTAGTAGTAAACATCGCAGGATTGCTTGAGCGAATCCTGAAGGTTGACCCAGCCATGGCCTGCGCGTTTCCAACAGTGGAACCGCCGCCCCGCGACCTCCAGATGGCCGGGGCAATAGACTGTCTCATCGGGGGCGACGATGCCCTCTTCGATGGCGGCAAGTGCCACGATCATCTTGAAGGTCGAGCCGGGCGGGTAGGTGCCCTGCACGGGTTTGTTCACCAGCGGGCGGTATTTGGAATTTAGCAGCGGGTTATAGTCCGCCGAAGAGATGCCGCCGATAAAGAGGTTCGGGTCATAGCTGGGCGATGAGGCGAGTGCGGCCAGATCGCCATTCTCGCAGTCGATGATGACCACGGCGGCACTTTCTTCGCCCAGACGGGCCTGCACATAGCGTTGCAGATTGGCGTCCACGGTCAATTGCAGATCCGCCCCGGCCTGACCTTCGCGCCGCTCCAATTCGCGCATCACGCGGCCTGTGGCATTCACCTCTACATGTTTGGTGCCCGCCGCGCCGCGCAGCAGGTTCTCGGCGCGGGCTTCGACGTTGATCTTGCCGATTTGAAAGCGCGGGATGCGCAGCACCTGATCGGGGTTTTCCAGCGCGTCGAGGTCGGCTTGGCTCACCCGGCCCACGCGTCCCACCACATGCGCAAAATCCGCGCCGCGGGGGTAGACGCGGGTCAGGCCCACTTCGGGGGTGACGCCGGGCAGGGCTGGGGCGTTGACACTGACCTTGCTCACGACCTCCCAACTGACGTCATCGACGATGGTGACGGGCAGGAAAGGCGCGGAGCGGGCCATCTCGGTCATGGCGCGTTCGCGGGTTTCGTCGTCAATTTCGATAACTTGGGCCAAACGTTCCATCACCGCCGCCACGTCGCCCGCGTCTTCGCGCACTATGACGATCCGGTAGGAGGGCACGTTATCGGCAAGCTGTACGCCGTTGCGGTCGAAAATCTCACCGCGGGAGGGCGGGATCAGGCGGATGTTGATGCGGTTCTCTTCGGCGAGCAGGCGAAATTGGTCGGCTTGATCAACCTGAAGGTAGCGCATGCGCGCGGCCAGACCGCCCATGAACAGCAGTTGCGCCCCGCCCAAAAGGGCGGCGCGCCGGGTCAGGCGTGTGTGGTTTGCATCATTGTCGGCGCGGCTACGTCTCATCTTATCGGTCCCCGATCATACCCGTTTACCAAGCGCATCCAGATCGCCCGGCGCGGTCTTGCGCACGCCCATGATACCATGGGTCACCGCCACGATCAGCGGATAAGCGAGCATCGTCAGTGCCAATTCCGTGAGGTTCAGCGTCATGGCGGGCGTGGGCACCAGTGCAAGGCTCAGCAAAATGCGATTGGCAAAGATCACCATGGTCAGGATCACCGCGACGGTCAGCCATTCGGCGGCAAAGCTTGCATCCCGCAGATGCCGCCCCCGCGATTTCAGGTTCTCGACCCCGAGCAAGGCCAGCACCGCCCAAAGGCCGGGCGGGCGTTGTAGCAACAGATCCGTCAGCAAAAAGACCAGGGCCAGAAAAAGCGCGGGCACATATTCAGGCCGCCGGAGACCCCAAGCGCAGGCAAAGCCCAGCAGCAGGTCCGGCCCGGCCCAAGCCCGCGGGGTCGTTTCAAGCGGGAGGAGGTGGAAGAACAAGATCACCAGCGCCAGCGCAACAAAGCTCAGGCGCATGACCCACAGGCGGCTGCGTGACAGATCGGTCATGGCTGCACTCCGACCGGCGCCGCCGGATCGGCCAAGGGGCCATCGGAGGTGATGACATGGGCGGTGTCCGGCACGGTTTCATTGCCATGGTGGCGCAACACGCGCAGGAACTCCAACCGCTCGTAATCCGCCGCCAGCCGCACGCGAAGACGCCCGCCCGGATCGGCGGCGACTTGACCGATGAGGATGCCCGCCGGGAACACCCCGCCATCGCCCGAGCTGATCACCCGGTCACCGGGGCGGACCAATTCACGGTTCTCGATGAAGTCCAAGGGGGGCGCGGCGCTGTTGTCGCCCGCCACGATGGCCCGCTGGCCCGAAGGCTGGATCGTCGCCGGAATGCGGCTGGAAGCGTCGGTGAGCAGGATCACGCGCGCGGTGTTCTTGCCCACGCCGGCGATGCGGCCCACAAGGCCGATACCGTCCATCGTGGCCCAGCCTTCGACAAGCCCATCGCGCGCGCCGACGTTCAGCAGCACCGATTGGCGGTAGGGCGATCCGCTGTCGGCCAGAACGGTGCCGGTGATGAACGTGAGGCGCGGGTCGAGCCGCACGTTGTTCAGATCCAGCAGGCGGGCGTTCTCTTGCTCTAGCTGAAGGGCGGCTTCTTTCCACGCCTGCATCTGCCGCAGTTCCGAGCGCAGCTCGCGGTTCTGTTCGCTCAGGCGCTGGTAGCTTTGGAAGTCGCGCAACAGGTTGATGGTGCCGGTGACCGGGGCCATGGCCCAGTCGAGATTGGGCACGAAACGATCCGTCACCTGCGCGCGAAAGCGTTCAACGCGGGGGCTGTCGATGCGCCAAAGCAGGAAGATGCCGGTCAGCGCCAATACCAACACGACCAGCAGCAGCCGCCGCAGCGGGCCGGTGAAATCGCTGGAACTGGAACGGTCCTTGGCCATCTGTGCCGAAACTCCCACCCGGTCAGGCGGGGCGGTGTCGCCGCGTGCCGGGTCTGGCTAATCTGCCAGTGTTAACTGTCGTAGTCGATCGCGTGGCGCAGTTGTTTCTCGTATTCCAGCGCCTTGCCGGTGCCGAGGGCCACGCAGTTGAGCGGCTCATCCGCGACCGAGATCGCAAGACCGGTCTGTTCACGCAGCGCCAGATCAAGATCACCCAGCAGCGCGCCGCCGCCGGTCAGCATCACGCCACGGTCGACGATGTCGGCGGCAAGGTCAGGCGGGGTGGTTTCAAGCGCGGTCATCACCGCCTCGCAAATCTGCTGCACCGGTTCGGCCAGCGCCTCGGCGATCTGCGCTTGGGTCACTTCGATTTCTTTCGGCACACCATTCAGCAGGTCACGGCCCCGGATCTGCATTGAGGTGCCGCGCCCGTCGTCGGGCATGCGCGCCGTACCGATGGAGGTCTTAACCCGCTCGGCAGTCGTCTCACCGATCAGCAGGTTTTGCTGACGGCGCAGGTAGCTGATGATGCCTTCGTCCATGCGGTCGCCGCCGACGCGAACAGAGCGCGCATAGACGATGTCGCCCAGAGACAGCACCGCAACTTCGGTCGTACCGCCGCCGATGTCGACGACCATGTTGCCCGTCGGATCGGTGATCGGCATGCCCGCACCGATGGCCGCAGCAATTGGTTCGGCGATCAGCCCTGCACGGCGCGCACCAGCGCTCAGCACCGACTGGCGGATGGCGCGTTTCTCAACCGGGGTCGCCCCATGCGGCACGCAGACGATGATCTTGGGTTTAGAGAAGGTCGAACGCTTGTGCACCTTGCGGATGAAGTGCTTGATCATTTCCTCGGCGGTGTCGAAGTCGGCGATGACCCCTTCACGCATCGGGCGGATTGCCTCAATGCTGCCGGGCGTCCGGCCCAGCATCAGCTTGGCGTCTTCGCCCACGGCGAGCACTTTCTTAACGCCGTCTTTGACGTGATAGGCCACCACCGAAGGTTCGCTGAGAACGATGCCCTTACCCTTGACGTAAACCAGCGTATTCGCGGTGCCGAGGTCGATCGCCATATCGGAGGAGAACAGGCCGCGGAATTGATCGAGGATGGACATAACAGTAGCGGAGCCTTGCAAATATTCGGACAGGCCCGCCTGCATGGGACCACGCGCGGGCTATTGGCTCTTATAGGGCGCACAGGATCAGGGTGAAAGGGGCAAGACCGCAAAGGTGGCGCGATATTGCCGCCGCGCTATCATAGAGCGGTATATTTAGGGCGCAGCACAGGCGGAGGTCGGCGATACCATGCAAAAGATACAGACACTTGGGGTGCATCACATCACTCTCACCGGGGCCGATCGGCAAAGCTCGATCGACTTCTGGGAGGGGGTCTTGGGGATGCCTTTCATCTTTGACCAGCCCAATCTGGATGACCCAAACGAGGGGCATCTCTATTTCGATCCGGGCGACGGGCGGTTGATTACGATTTTCACCAATGAGACCCGCAAGCGGGTGCATAACCGCACCCCGATGGATCCGGGCTGCGTGCATCATCTGGCGTTCGAGGTGGACCGCGCGATGTTTGACCAAATCCCCGAGCGGTTAGAGGCGCGGGGCATCGGGCATTCGGGGGTGAAAGACCGAGGCTTTATGCATTCGATCTATTTCAAGGATCCGCTGGGACAGTTGATTGAACTGGCCTGCTACACCTTCATCCCGCCGCGTGGGTCGAGCCATGCCGAGGTGATGCTGGAGGCGCATAAGCTGCGGGTTGCGGCGGGGGATGATCATATCCAGCGACAGCATCTGGCAGATGCGGTGGTGAAGATCGTGGAGCGGGGGCAGGCTTCGCTGAGTGTGGATCGCGGGGCGAAGAACCCGTATTGAGGGTGAGTGTGTCACCCGGGCCCGGAATCAAGCCGCAGGCGCCGGGCATCGCCTGCCCGCCCGGACGGGGAGGCGATTTGTTGACGCTGGGTATGCCACTTTGAGGGTACGCCATGGCTGATCAATAAAGTGGTATGAACTAAGGTTTGTTTCGCCACCCCGCGGGCAGGCGATGCCCTACTTCCATACTGCACACGTAAAAAGGGGCGGGGTCTTACCCCCGCCCCGCCGTTCAACTCACATCTTTATAATTAATCTCGCGCTTGTCCGTGCCGCCCTTTTCGCGCCGCACCAACAGACGGTTCAGCGCGTGGATATAGGCCCGCACACTCGCCACCACAGTATCGGTATCGGCAGATTGCCCCGTCACGATCCGGCCCTCTTCCTCCATCCGCACGGAAACCGTCGCCTGCGCGTCGGTGCCCTCGGTCACCGCATGCACCTGATAGAGCTGCAAGCGCGCGGTATGCGGCACCAGCGCTTTGATGCAATTGAACGCAGCATCAACGGGGCCATCGCCGGTTTGGTTCGTGCTCTGCTCTGCGCCATCCACATCCAACACCATGTCGGCGGTCTGCGGACCTTCGGTGCCGCAAACGACCTTCATCGATTTGAGGCGAATGCGGTCTTCCTCGGGGTCGGTCGCGGTGCGCATCAGCGCAATCAGGTCATCCTCGTAGATTTCCTTTTTACGGTCGGCCAATTCCTTGAACCGCACAAAGACATCCTTGAGCTGGTTATCCCCCAGTTCAAACCCGAGGTCTTCGAGTTTGGAGCGAAGTGCCGCGCGGCCCGAGTGTTTGCCCATGACGATATTGGTCTCGGTCAGACCCACATCCTCGGGGCGCATGATCTCAAAGGTTTCGGCATTCTTGAGCATGCCGTCTTGGTGGATGCCGCTCTCATGGGCAAAGGCGTTCTTGCCGACGATGGCCTTGTTGAACTGCACCGCAAAACCCGAGACCGTCGCAACACGGCGCGAGATGTTCATGATCTTGGTGCTGTCGATGCGAGTCTCGTAGGGCATGATGTCGTTGCGCACCTTGAGGGCCATGACGACCTCTTCGAGCGCCGTGTTGCCCGCGCGTTCGCCCAGACCGTTGATGGTGCATTCCACCTGCCGCGCCCCGGCTTCCACGGCGGCAAGGCTGTTGGCTGTCGCCATGCCCAGATCGTTGTGGCAGTGGGTGGCAAAGATGATCTCATCCGCGCCCGGCACGTTTTCGAGCAGTTTGGCGATCAGATCGGCGCTTTCGCGTGGGGCGGTATAGCCCACGGTGTCGGGGATGTTGATCGTGGTGGCCCCGGCCTTGATGGCGATCTCGACAACGCGGTAGAGGTAATCAAGCTCGGTCCGCGTGGCATCCATTGGCGACCATTGCACGTTGTCGCAGAGGTTGCGCGCGTGGGTCACGGTCTCATGGATACGGTCGGCCATCTCATCCTGTGTCAGGTTCGGAATGGCGCGGTGCAGGGGCGAGGTGCCGATGAAGGTGTGGATGCGCGGCTGACGGGCATGTTTCACGGCCTCCCAGCATCGGTCGATGTCGCCCAATTGGGCGCGGGCAAGGCCGCAGATCACGGCGTTTTGCGATTGGCGGGCAATCTCGCTCACCGCGTTAAAATCGCCTTCCGAAGCGATGGGAAAGCCTGCTTCGATGATGTCGACGCCCATCTCATCCAAAAGCTGCGCGATCTCCAACTTCTCAGCATGGGTCATCGTCGCCCCGGGGGATTGTTCGCCATCCCGCAAGGTGGTGTCAAAAATCAGCACACGGTCCTGTTTCGTCATATCGGTCATCCTGGGTTCTTTCTTTGCTGGTATCCTTGGCGCGCGACACATCCCTCTGAGCGGGCGCGCCGAAGGGCACGCTCAGAGGCGAATTAGGTGCAGCAAGTTGGCACGCAGCAGGCCCGCGCAGCGGCGCGGCAGGGTCGGGATATGGACGGCCTGTGTCATGCGGATAGTTATACGCACCCGTTTTCAAATGGAAAGGGGTGTTGCGGCTTTTGTTTGCCCCCGCGTCAGCGCCGCCTATCTGCCTATAAGCAAGGGAGTTCAGGATGCAGTACAGAGCGATACCGCAGGACGCGGCGGCGTGAGTGCGCGGGTGCTTGTGATCGGGGCCAGCGGCGGGATCGGCGCAGCGCTGAGCGACACTTTGCGGGCGCGCGGGGATGAGGTAACGGCGCTCTCTCGCGCCAGCGATGGGCTGGACCTTAGGGATGAGGCTTCGGTTAATGCGGCGCTGGAGGGGCTTACCGGCCCTTTTGATGCGGTGATCGTCGCCACAGGCGCTTTGGAGATCGATGGGGCAGCCCCGGAAAAGTCGCTGCGGGCCATCACGCAAAAGGCGATGCTGGATCAATTCGCGCTCAACGCGGTCGGTCCGGCGCTGATCCTGCGTCATGCGGGGCGGCTCTTGCCGCGCGACAGGCGCGCGGTGTTCGCCGTGCTTTCGGCGCGGGTCGGCTCTATCGGGGATAATCGTTTGGGCGGTTGGATCAGCTACCGCAGCGCCAAGGCGGCGGTGAACCAGATCGTCCATACCGCCGCGATTGAACTCAGCCGCAGCCATCCGCAAAGCATCTGCGTGGCGCTGCACCCCGGCACCGTCGAAACACCCTTTACCGAGAAATATCTGGGCCGCCATCCGGCGGTGCCGCCGGGAGAGGCTGCGGACAATCTGCTGCGGGTGATCGACGGGCTGACCCCGGACAATAGCGGCGGGTTCTTTGATTGGGCCGGAAAGGCGGTGCCGTGGTGAGCCGTTTAATCTTGGTTCTGGGCGATCAACTCTCCCTCAACCTGTCATCGCTGCGCGAGGCCGACAAGGTGCGCGATGTGGTGGTCATGGCCGAGGTCGCGCAAGAGGCGGAATATGTCCGTCACCACCCCAAGAAAATCGCGCTTGTCTTCGGCGCAATGCGCAAATTTGCCCGCAAGTTGGAGGATGACGGCTGGAGCTTGCGCTATACTCGGCTGGACGATCCCGAAAACGCAGGCTCTCTCGTCGGCGAACTGCTCCGCCGGGCGGAGGAAACCGGCGCGGGGGAGGTGATCGTGACAGAGCCGGGGGAGTGGCGGCTGCTTAACACGCTGACCGATGCGCCGATCCCGACGCATCTCTTGCCGGATGACCGCTTTATCGCCAGCCGCATACGGTTCGAAGATTGGGCCGAGGGGCGCAAGGCGCTGCGGATGGAGTATTTCTACCGCGAGATGCGCCGCGAGACCGGCCTGTTGATGGAGGGCGACGATCCCGCAGGGGGCAAATGGAATTTCGACCACGACAACCGCAAACCCCCTAAGGAGGGGCTGGAGTTACCCGAGCCGATCAGCTTTGCGCCTGATGCTGAGACCCAAGCGGTGCTTGACCTTGTGGAGACGCGCTATGGGGACAACTTCGGTGATCTGCTCCCCTTTGACTTTGCCACCACGCGCGCGGAGGCCCTGCAGGTCTTGGCGCATTTCATCACCCACGCCCTGCCGCGATTTGGCGATTATCAGGACGCGATGCTGGAAGGGCATCCCTATCTCTTTCACGCGCTGATCTCTCCCTATCTGAACCTTGGGTTGCTCGATCCGATGGAGGTCTGCCGGGCCGCCGAAAAGGCGTGGCAGCAGGGGGACGTGCCGATCAACGCTGCCGAAGGGTTTATCCGCCAAATTCTCGGTTGGCGCGAATATGTGCGGGGCATCTATTTTCTTGAGGGGCCGGAGTATGTGGCGCGCAACGTGCTGCGACACGACCGCGACTTGCCTGCCTTTTACTGGGGTGCCGACACGCAGATGAATTGCCTGCGGCAAGCCATCGGGCAGACGCAGAAATACGCTTATGCGCATCACATCCAGCGGCTGATGGTGACGGGCAATTTCGCCCTGCTGGCCGGGATTGATCCGCATCAGGTGCATGAATGGTATCTCGAGGTCTACGCCGACGCCTATGAGTGGGTCGAGGCGCCCAATACCGTCGGCATGAGCCAGTTCGCCGATGGCGGGGTCGTCGCCTCGAAACCCTATGTCTCTTCCGGGGCTTACATCAATCGCATGTCGGACTACTGCAAAGGGTGCAGCTATAGCGTCACCGCTAAGGCAGGAAAGAAGGCCTGCCCGTTCAACCTGCTTTACTGGCACTTTCTTGACCGGCATCGAGAACGGTTTCAGGGCAATGCGCGCATGAGAAACATGTATGCCACGTGGGACCGCATGGATGCCGACCGCCGTGAGGCGGTCTTGCGCGATGCGGGCAACTGGTTGCGGCGTTTGGAGGCGGGGGAAACGGTCTAGTCCCGGTCAGCCTTCAGCCTTCGGGACTGGGCCGTGGCGGATGGATTTCCTGACTGTCCTGTGGCGCCTCGGCGCGGTCGAACATGCCGTAGTCGCGGATCACATGGGCGATGCGCAGGTGGTAATCGGTAAAGATCCCCTCACGCCCTGCTGCCTGCGCGCCGCGGTGCGCGGTCAGCTTGCGCCAGTTCTGCACCGCCTCTTCATCGCGAAAGAAAGAGAGCGAAAGCAGCTTTTCGGGGTTGGTCAGGCTTTGGAACCGTTCGACAGAGATGAAGCCATCCACCTCATCTAGCAGGGGCCGCATCTTGGCCGCAACATCGAGGTATTCCTCGCGGCGGTCGGGGTGGGGGAAGACTTCGAAAATAACGGCGATCATGGTGGCTCCCTGCGGTTGCTGCCCCATGCTAGCCCTAGTTTTCGGACAAAGAAAAGGCCCGGAGATCACTCTCCGAGCCTTCTTTGTCCAAGTCTATGGTGGCTTAGCGCAGCACGTTATTGCAGCTTAGCGCACAACGTCGACGATCAGGTTTGTCTCGTTGTCAACGATCACGGTCGCGCCGTTGATGTTGACATAGCGGTATGTTGTTTCCGGGACCTCATAGGTGGTCACAGTCGTGGGGATGCCCGCGCCGACAACCACTTCACCGTCGAGGTACACGGTATCAACCGGGTTCTCACGGACGTAGGTGATGGTGGATTCCTCTGGCTCAGCAGCGGCGGAACCCGCCGCACCACCTGCGATGCCACCGGCGATGATGCCACCAATCGGGCCACCTACAGCATAGGCTGTCAGCGCGCCAAGGGTCGCACCGGCAGCAGCGCCTTCGGTCTCATTCTCGGCGGTGCCATCGGGGTCTTCATAGGTTACGGTGCCCACTTCGACGGTCGCGGGGCGGGTGGTCAGGGCCACGGCCTGCTCTTCGACGTCAACGGCGAGGTAATCAGAGTAGGACCAGCCCATCGTGTCGCCGAAATTGACCCGGCACCAGGATTGGCCGTCAAGGCAGCCTTCCACCATAGTGGCTTCGCCACCGGGGATGACACCGACGATGTCGTACTGCGGGCCGGGGCCCGAACGGATGTTGAGATCGGTTGCGGCATAGGCTTCGGCAGACTGTGCATAGACAGGTGCAGCGGCACCCAAAGCGATGGCAGATACCATTCCAAGTTTAACGATATTCATCTCTTAACCCTTTCTGTTCGGCGGGAGTGCCCTGCGGGAAATCCGGCGCCGTTGTTGGTCGTGTTTGGACAACTGTGGGGGAAAGGGTTCGTTCCCCCATGGAGCTCGGAGCGCCCGGTTTTTGGCTCCCATTGCTCAATATTTGAGCGGTAACCTGCTGGCAGGTGGCGTGAAATCGCTTGCCTCTGGCGCTCAGGAAAAGATGGGAAACCAAAGAGGAGATCTAGGCGTTATCAGCCGTCGCGCCAGTGGGCGGGGTAGGGGTGCTCTGGCCGCGATGCCGTGACGCGCGGGCCGGGGGCGGAGCGATTTTTCCGCGGCTGGTTGTTAAAAAGGTGCTCCGCAACCTTCTGGGCGGTCTGCTGGTCAAAGCCCGCCGCTATGCAGTCCCCCACGCTGCCGTTCTTTTCTTGCAAGATGCGCAGGATGTCGTCCACTGCGCTATCTTCTTGCGAATGTTCCCGCTGCGGAAGCGCCGCAGGGGCTGGGCTTCGCATCCAAGCGCGGTGGGTGGTGTTGCGCCATTGGCAAAGGGCAAGCACCTCGGTCTGGTACAGGTCTTTGATCGGGTTGAAATCGCCCGGTACTGTGGTCTGTCCCATGGCGGCCGCGGATTTGTTCTGTGCCGTGAGCAGCATCTCCCCCGCGTCCTGCGCCAAAGCGCGGAGCATCAGGCCGCGCAGGGGGAGGGCGAGGCTATCGGCGCCGACCGCCGCGCCAAGCCCTGCGAGGCGGCCGTGCAATGTGGACTGTAAATCACCCCCCACCGGGACCGCGATCTGGCGGACATTCTCGGACCCCAAAGCGTCTCCTGCGATCGTCGCGGCCAGCGCGGCATCACGCCCCTCGGTCTGTTCGACCAGCACCTTAGAGGCTCCGGCTTTGGCGAAATAATCCCGCAGGCCGACAACCAAAGCGCGGTAATCCCGCTCCAGCGCGCTTGGCTGCGGCGCGAGGTCTCCGGCCACGATCTGCCAACCCTCCGGTGCGCGTTCCAGATCGACATGGGCAATGGCCCTGTCAAAGGCAGGCAGGTGCAGCGCCAGCTTGCCACCGGGGTTCAGCGCGAAGGACGCGCCGTCAAAGACCGCCTCATCCTGCCCCCCGACCATATTGAGGCTGATCAGCGGCAACTCCGTCTCGATCACCCGCGCGACCATATGATTCAGCCGCCGGTCCATTGCGCCGCGTTGATGTGGGGCCGCATTGGGGATCAAAAGGAATTCGGCCCCCGTTTCGGCCTGCGTTTCGGCCACATCGCCAGTCCAGCCATCCGCCCCGATGGGGGAGCCGATGCGCAGCCCCTCAACCGCATAGGGGCCACTGATCGGGCCTGCATCAAAGTGAGAGTGCCGCGCGGGGCTGTGTTGAAGCACCCGCTGGGCGATCTTGCCACCCTGCAGGATGAGGTAGGCGTTATGAAGTTTCGCCCCCTCGACCCAAGGCGCGCCAAGCGCCAAGGCGGGGCCATCGGCGCAATGGGCGGCGAGCGCCTCAAGATGGGTCACGACATCGCGTTGAAAGGCCGGGTTGTGCAGCAGCGCTTTCGCATCATGCCCGGTCAGGAACAGTTCGGGCAAGGCGACCAGTTGCGCGCCCGCGTCGCGCCCGGCCTGCCAAGCCTCGCGCGCCAGTGCCGCGTTCCCCGGCAGGTCGCCGACGGTCGGGTTCAATTGCCCGAGGGTGAGGCGAAAACGGTCTGACATGCAAAGGCTCCGGGCTGGCTGGTGTGGGTTGGATGTAGCAGATCGGGCCCAGGGCGAAACCCCTGCGCGCAGGCTGGCCCGCCGCGCCGGGTGCGCGGGATCCGCCGAAACCGGCACGCCTGTCCTGCAAACACGTTGCCTCTGCTCTCTATCACCCGTAACCTCAGGGCAAATGACACCTAACGAGATCGGGAAATTCCGCCCATGTTGCACCGCAGCTTGCCCCTCTGTCTGATCGCTCTTCTGGCCACGCCGCTTGCGGCGCAGGACGGGCAGGTGCTGACCAAGGAATATGACGACGGCGGCATCTATGAGGGCACGTTTCAAGGCGGCCTTCAGCATGGCACCGGCACCTATAAGCTGCCCAATGGCTATGAATATTCCGGCGAATGGGTCGAGGGTGAGATCAAGGGCGAAGGCGTCGCGCGCTTCCCCAATGGCTCGGTCTATGAGGGTAATTTCGCCAAGGGCAAACCGGACGGTCTGGGCAAGATCACCTTTGCCGATGGCGGCACCTATGAGGGCGAATGGGAAGCGGGCGCGATCATGGGGCAAGGCGTGGCGATCTACGCCAATGGCGTGCGCTATGAGGGTGAGTTCCGCAATGCCAAACATCACGGCAAGGGCGTGATGCAAAGCCCCGGCGGCTATGAATACAAGGGCGATTGGGTCGATGGCGTCAAACAGGGCGTTGGCACGATCACCTATCCCGATGGCGCCGTCTATGAAGGCGAGATCGAAGGCGGCAAGCGCAGTGGCGAGGGCACGCTGACCATGCCCGACGGGTTGGTCTATGTGGGCCTGTGGAAAGACGGCCAGATCGACGGGACCGGCACGCTGACCCAACCCAACGGCGATATCTACGAAGGCACGCTGGTCGCGGGCCGCCGTGAAGGCAAGGGCAAGGTCACCTATGAAAACGGTGACACCTATGAAGGTGACTTCAAGGATGACCGCCGCGATGGGCAGGGCACGTTCACTGGCACCGATGGCTATGTCTACACCGGCTCTTGGGTCGCCGGGCAGATCGAAGGGGAGGGTCAGGTGACCTATCCCGACGGATCGGTTTACGTTGGCACCTTCCGCAATGATCTGGCCGATGGCACGGGCAAGATCACCTATCCCGATGGATCGACCTATGAGGGCGCTTGGGTGGCAGGTGTGATCGAAGGCGAAGGCATCGCGACCTATACCAATGGCGTGGTCTATGAGGGCGAATTCAAAGATGCCCGCAACCATGGCCAAGGGGTGATGACCTATGCCGACGGCTACCGCTATGAGGGCGGCTGGCAGGACGGTCAGCGCCATGGTCAGGGCAAGGCGACCTATCCCGACGGCACGGTCTATGAAGGCGCGTTCAGAAATGGGCAGCGTCACGGTCAGGGTAAGATCACCATGGCCAGCGGTTTCGTCTACGAAGGCGAGTGGACCGAGGGAGAGATCGAAGGGCAGGGCGTGGCGACCTATGCCAATGGCGATGTCTATGAGGGCACGTTCAAAGCGGGCAAGCGGCAGGGCAGCGGCACCATGCGCTATGCCAGCGGCGAGGAAGCCTCGGGCGATTGGGAGAACGGCGCGTTGAGCGATGGGACCGCCGGGGCGGCCACCGACACCGCAGCCGATCCCGCAGCCGACACCGAATCCGGCGCCGCGGCGGAGACCCCTGCCGACGACGCACAGCCTGCAGATGCAGCACCGAGAGCGGCAGGCGCTGAGGAAGACGCCCCCGATGAGGGCGTGTCAGACGACGGCACCGACGCCGATACCTCTGAGGTTGTGCCCGCCCCGACTGGCACCGCGGCAGACGGCGGCTGACCCCCGCCTTTGCTGGACAACGCCCGCGCCCTGTGGCAAGCCCGCGCGCAACAGGAGTACGCCAGATGTCCAACCCAACGATCACCCGTTTCGCCCCGTCCCCCACTGGCTATATCCACGTGGGCAACCTGCGCACCGCGCTGATGAACTACCTCATCGCGCGCAAGGCGGGCGGCACTTTCATCCTGCGCATCGACGACACCGATCCCGAGCGCAGCCGCGAAGAATACGTCGACGGCATCAAGCAAGACCTCGAATGGTTGGGCTTGGAATGGGACCGGGTCGAGCGACAGTCAGAGCGGTTGGACCGCTACCATACCGCCGCCGAAGACCTGCGTGAAAAGGGCCGTTTCTACGAGGCGTTCGAGACGCCGACAGAGCTGGACCTCAAGCGCAAGAAGCAGCTCAACATGGGCAAGCCGCCGGTCTATGACCGCGCCGCGCTGAACCTCTCCGACGATGAGAAAGCCGCGCTGCGCGCCGAGCGTGGCGATGGCGTTTGGCGGTTCAAGCTCGATCACCAGCGGATCGAATGGGACGACGGTATCTTGGGCGATATTTCCATCGACGCGGCCTCGGTTAGTGACCCCGTACTCATTCGTGGCGATGGGCAGATCCTTTACACGCTGGCGAGCGTCGTGGACGACACCGAGATGGGCGTGACCCATGTGGTGCGCGGTTCGGACCATGTCACCAACACCGCGACGCAGATCCAGATCATGCAGGCTTTGGGTAATGGCGCGGTGCCGTCCTTTGCGCATCACTCGCTGTTGACCGGCCCGCAGGGCGAGGCGTTGAGCAAACGTTTGGGCACGCTGGCCCTGCGCGACCTGCGCGAGCAGGGGGTTCAGCCCTTCGCGCTGCTGAGCCTGATGGCGCGGTTGGGATCCTCTGATCCGGTGGAGCTGCGCACGGATATGGCGGAGTTGATCGAGGGTTTCGATATCAACCGCTTCGGCTCGGCGCCGACCAAGTTCGATGTGCAGGATCTGTTCCCGCTGACCGGACGCTATCTGCAGCAACTGCCGCTTGAGGCCGTGAAAGACGACATCACCGCCCTTGGCGTGCCGGAAGACAAAGCCGCGCAGTTCTGGGCGGTCACGCGCGAGAATATCTCGACGCTGAAGGATTTGGGTCCGTGGTGGGCTATGTTCCGCGACGGGGCCGAGCCGGTGATTGCCGAGGAAGACCGCGAGTTCGTGGCTCAGGCCATGCTGCTGCTGCCGGAGATGCCCTTTGATGAGCAGACGTGGTCAAGCTGGACTGCCGCGGTCAAAGAGGCCACCGGCCGCAAGGGGCGCGGGTTGTTCCGGCCTCTGCGTTTGGCGCTGACGGGGCAGGAACACGGGCCAGAGATGGCGCAGGTTCTGCCGTTGCTCCAGACCGTCAAAGCACGCGGCTGAGGCGGGCCGAGGGCATTCGGGGGCGCTGCCCCCGGACCCCCGCGGGTATTTGAAAAAGGATGAAATGGGGCGGTTAGAAGTTCTTCTTTGTGAAGGGGACTTCGTCGCGTGATTTCACCTGTAGCGACAAGCGGTCGATGTGGTGGTCGACCACGGCCGTTTCTTCTGGCGTTAGGGTCTGGTGGCGCGGGTAAAGGGGCGCTGCGCGGTCGTTCAGGATAGGTGTGTCCCAGCCTTCGGTGGTGTCAAAGAAACGCGCGGCGCCATCGGTGCCGAACTCGCGCAGGAAGCCTTGGACCACAACATCAAGATAGCTCAGAAGGATCACGTGATCGCCATGGTCGACCGCGATTTCGAGCGGGATGGCGTAATGGGCGATGTCGGGTGCGGGGACCAGATCATGGACCACGGCGCCGCCTGAGGCGTGGCGTTCGTAGCTGTATTCACGCTGGTCCAGCGCCGCCCAATCCGCGCCCGGCACGGCGGCGATGAGCCCGTCGATGCGGGTGCTTTGATCTTGCACCACAGAAAGGTAGACGATGTCGCGCCCTTCGGCGCGGACCCATTTGCGCCGCCAACCGTCGAGCCGGGCGGGCCGGGCATCGGGGTAGCTGTGGGTGTTGCGATTCACGAGGCTGCCGTAGCCGAAAAAATAGGGGGTCATGCGCGAAAGGTCCTGTATTTGTCGCGCGCACCAAAACATGTGTCGTATCCGGCCACAAGCATGCTTGACGCAGAGGTATGCGGCGGCATACGAAAGGCCCAATCGTCACGGGAGAATCGGTTAACGCCGATGCCGAAGGAGCAACCGCCCCGGAAACTCTCAGGCCCCAGGACCGTGACGTGACCAAGACTCTGGAGAGATGCGCGGATGCGCACGCCGAAGGGATAACGATCTCAGGCGGAAGGACAGAGGGGGCATCATGCGCAGCGTTAGCGGCGCTAAGGTGCCGGCGTGGTCAAAAGGTCATCCGGAAGCGACAGGAAAGGCGAACCGGATGAGCGATCTCAAGCAGACGGCATTGCATGATTTGCATGTGGAACTGGGGGCCAAGATGGTGCCCTTTGCGGGCTATTCGATGCCCGTGCAATACCCCCTTGGCGTGATGAAAGAGCATCTGCACACCCGCGCCGCCGCCGGGTTGTTTGATGTGAGCCACATGGGGCAGGTCGTGCTGCGGGCCAAGTCGGGCAGCTATGAGGATGTGGCCTTGGCGATGGAGAGCCTCGTGCCGGTTGATGTGCTGGGGCTTGCCGAGATGCGCCAGCGTTATGCGATGTTCACGGATGCTACGGGTGGTATCTTGGACGATCTGATGTTGGCCAATCTGGGCGATCATCTGTTCGTTGTTGTGAATGCCGGGTGCAAGGATGATGACATCGCCCTGATGAAAGAGGCGCTGTCGGATCGTTGTGAGATCGAAGTGCTCGAAGATCGTGCGCTGCTGGCATTGCAGGGGCCGCAAGCCGAAGCGGCGCTGGCCCGGTTGCAGCCCTTGGTGGCGGATATGAAATTTATGGATGTGGCCAAGGATGTCGACATTGACGGGATCACCGTCACCCTGTCGCGCTCGGGCTATACGGGCGAAGACGGCTACGAGATTTCGGTCGCGAATGACGATGCCGTGGCCTTGGCGCGCAAGCTTTTGGCGCTGGAAGAGGTCGAGCCCATCGGTCTGGGCGCGCGTGACAGTCTGCGGTTGGAGGGCGGGTTGTGCCTTTATGGTCATGACATCGACACCACCACCACGCCGGTTGAGGCGGCGCTGAACTGGGCGATCCAGAAGGTACGGCGCAATGATGGCGAGCGTGCGGGCGGTTTTCCGGGTGCGGGCGTGATCTTGCAACAACTGGCCGATGGGGCGCCGCGCAAGCGGGTGGGGCTGCTGCCCGAAGGCCGGGCGCCGATGCGCGAGGGGGTGGCGATTTTCGATGCCGCCGAGGGCGGCAATGAGGTTGGCACAGTGACCTCTGGCGGCTTTGGTCCGACGGTTGGCGGCCCGGTTGCCATGGGCTATGTCAGCGCCGAGCATGCAAAGGTCGACACGCCGCTTTGGGGCGAGGTGCGCGGCAAGCGCTTGCCACTGACTGTCACGAAAATGCCGTTCGTCGCGGCGAACTTCAAACGCTGAATCTACACAGGGAAATCCGATATGAAATTTACCGAAGAACATGAATGGCTGCGCGTCGAGGGTGACGAAGTGGTCGTGGGCATCACCACGCACGCCGCCGAGCAGTTGGGCGATGTTGTATTCGTGGAACTGCCCGACGAAGGCACCACCGTGAGCAAGGATGACGAAGTTGTCGTGATCGAATCCGTCAAGGCGGCGTCGGACATCCTCGCCCCGATCGACGGTGAGATCACCGAGGTGAACAGCACGCTTACGGACAACCCCAGCATGGTCAACGACGACCCGCAGGGCGACGCATGGTTCTTCAAGATGAAGTTCACCGATGCCAGCCAGATGGACGACTTCATGGACGAAGCCGCCTATCAGAAATTCATCGGCTAAACCGCCGCGCGTGCCGGGGGACCGGCGCGCTGCTGATCACTTGCGTCGCCCGCTTTGGGCGGCGCGCCACAAACAGGGGGCGCCGCTGCCGCGCCGTGACGAGGAACCCGACATGAGCTTCAAGCCCACCGATTATCTGCCCTATGATTTCGCTAACCGGCGTCACATTGGCCCGTCCCCTTCCGAAATGTCGCAGATGCTCGACACCGTGGGCGCCGAAAGCCTTGATGCGCTGATCGACGACACGTTGCCCAAGGCGATCCGTGCGAAACAGCCGCTTGATTTCGGCAAGGCGATGAGCGAGCGCGAGGTGCTTGAGCACATGCGCAAGGTTGCGGGCAAGAACAAGGTGCTCACCAGCCTGATCGGGCAGGGCTATCACGGCACCGTCACGCCTCCGGCGATCCAGCGGAATATTCTTGAGAACCCCGCATGGTACACCGCCTACACGCCCTATCAGCCCGAGATTTCGCAGGGCCGCCTGGAAGCGTTGCTCAATTTCCAGACGATGGTGAGCGACCTTACCGGGTTGGAAATCGCCAATGCGTCGCTTCTGGATGAAGCCACCGCCTGCGCCGAGGCGATGACCATGGCGCTGCGCAGTTCGAAATCCAAGGCCAAGGGCTTCTTTATCGACAGCAATTGCCACCCGCAGAACATCGCCGTGATGAAGACCCGCGCCGAGCCTTTGGGCATTGAGGTCATCGTCGGTGAGCCCGAAGAGATGGACGCGAAAAAGGTCTTTGGCGCGATTTTCCAGTATCCGGGCACCTACGGCCATGTGCGCGACTTCACCGATCACATGGCGGCCCTGCATGAGGCCAAAGCCGTGGGCATCGTCACTGCCGACCCATTGTCGTTGACCCTGCTGAAAGAGCCGGGCGCGATGGGGGCCGACATCGCCGTGGGCAGCACGCAGCGTTTTGGCGTGCCCGAGGGCTATGGCGGCCCCCACGCTGCTTATATGGCTTGCAAGGATTCCATGAAGCGCGCGATGCCGGGGCGGATTGTTGGGGTGTCAATCGACGCCCATGGCAACCGCGCCTACCGATTGTCGCTGCAAACCCGCGAGCAACACATCCGCCGCGAGAAGGCGACCTCGAACGTTTGCACCGCGCAGGCGCTGCTGGCCGTCATGGCGTCGATGTATGCCGTGTTCCACGGGCCGGAAGGCTTGAAAGCCATCGCGCAGCGCATCCACCGCAAGACAGTGCGTCTGGCGAAGGGCCTAGAGGCCGCGGGCTTTGACGTGCAGCCCGAGAGCTATTTCGACACGGTCACCGTCGAGGTCGGCCCCTTGCAGGCCGCGGTGATGAAATCCGCCGTGGACGAAGGCATCAATCTGCGCCGTGTGGGCGCGACCAAGGTTGGCATTGCGCTGGACGAGCGCACCCGCCCCGACACCATCGAAGCGGTCTGGCGTGCCTTTGGCATCCGTCAGGCGGATGATGATTTTACGCCTGAGTACCGCCTGCCCGACGCGATGGTCCGCACGAGCGACTACCTCACGCACCCGATTTTCCACATGAACCGGGCCGAGACCGAGATGATGCGCTACATGCGCCGCTTGGCCGACCGTGATCTGGCGCTGGACCGGGCGATGATCCCGCTGGGGTCTTGCACGATGAAGCTGAACTCGGCGGCTGAGATGATGCCGGTGACGTGGCGTGAATTCTCGCTGATCCATCCGTTCGTGCCCGCCGATCAGGCGCTTGGCTATCAGGAAATGATCGACGATCTGTCGGACAAACTGTGCGAGATCACCGGCTATGACGCGATTTCGATGCAACCGAACTCGGGCGCGCAGGGCGAATATGCGGGGCTCTTGACCATCGCCGCCTATCACCGCGCCAAGGGCGAGGGCCACCGCAACATCTGTCTGATCCCGATGAGCGCCCATGGCACCAACCCGGCCTCCGCGCAGATGGTGGGCTGGAAGGTCGTGGTCATCAAGACCGCCGCCAATGGTGACATCGACCTTGACGATTTCCGCGCCAAGGCCGAGCAGCACAGCGAAAACCTTGCCGGCTGCATGATCACTTACCCGTCGACCCACGGCGTGTTCGAGGAAACTGTGCATGAGGTGACCAAGATCACCCATGATCACGGCGGCCAAGTCTATATCGACGGCGCCAATATGAACGCGATGGTGGGCCTGTCGCGCCCCGGCGATCTGGGCGGCGACGTGAGCCACCTCAACCTGCACAAGACTTTCTGCATCCCGCATGGCGGCGGCGGCCCCGGCATGGGTCCGATCGGTGTGAAATCGCATCTGATCGCGCATCTGCCGGGCCACCCGAACGAAGAGGGGGCCGCGGTCTCGGCGGCGCCTTACGGCTCGCCCTCGCTGTTGCCGATCTCTTGGTCTTACTGCCTGATGATGGGCGGTGACGGTCTGACGCAGGCGACCCGCGCCGCGATTCTGAACGCCAACTACATCGCCAAGCGTCTCGAAGGGGCCTATGACGTGCTGTATAAAGGGCCGAGCGGTCGGGTGGCGCATGAGTGCATCATCGACGTGCGCCCCTATGAGGAAACCGCGGGCATCACCAACGAAGACGTCGCCAAACGTCTGGTCGATTGCGGCTTCCACGCGCCGACGATGTCTTGGCCGGTGGCGGGCACGCTAATGGTGGAGCCGACTGAGTCTGAGACCAAGGCCGAGCTCGACCGTTTCTGCGACGCCATGCTGGCGATCCGCGAAGAGATCCGCGAGATCGAAGAGGGCCGCATGGACCGGGCCAACAATCCGCTGAAAAATGCGCCGCATACGGTCGAAGATCTGGTGGTGGAATGGGGCGACCGGCCCTACAGCCGCGAGCAGGGCTGCTTCCCTCCGGGGGCCTTCCGGGTCGACAAATACTGGCCGCCGGTCAACCGTGTCGACAACGTGCACGGCGACCGCAACCTGATCTGCACCTGCCCACCGCTGGAAGACTACGCCGAAGCGGCGGAGTGATCAGACAACCAAGACAGCCAAAGGGCGCGGGATCATTCCTGCGCCCTTAGCATATCCGCAGGCCGGGCGTTCAGCGCCTTCAGTGCAAAGCCCAAGCCCGCCAAGACCGTCGCCAGCACCCCGCCTGCGATGATCATCAGCGCATTTGGCCAGATCACGGTGAAATCGGTCTCCATCACGTAATGGCTCACCGCCCAGCCACCCGCGATGCCTGCCATCAGCGCGACGCCCCCGGCAAAGAAACCCAGCAGGGCCGCACGCAGCACAAAGCTGCTGGCAATGGTTCGTCGCGAAGCGCCCATGGTTTTCAGCAAGGCCGCCTCATAGCTGCGCGCCCCGGTGCCCGCCGCCGCCGCGCCGATCAGCACCATAAAACCGGTGGCCAAAGTCGCCAGCGCGCCAAAGGAAATCGCCGAGGCCAGCCCCGCCAGCACGGCGGCCACCCGGTCAATCGCATCGCGCACCCGGATCGCTGTGATGTTGGGGTAGGTTTCGGCCAGATCGCGCAGGATCGCGGTTTCGGCCTCTGGCGCGGCATAGACGGTCGAGATGAAACTATGCGGCGCGCCGGCCAGTGCAGCGGGGTTCATCGTCAGCACAAAGCCGATCCCGGCGGTGGAGAAATCGACCTCGCGAAAACTGGTGATCTCACCAGTGATGGCGCGGCCCAGTACGTTGAGGGTCAGGCTGTCGCCCAGAGCAAGGCCCAGTTCCTCGGCCTCTTCGGCGGCGAAACTGATCTGCGGCGGGCCGGTGTAGTCTTCGGCCCACCAGTCGCCCGCCGTGATCCGCGTGTCTTCGCCCGGCTCTGCGGCATAGGTGATGCCCCGGTCGCCGCGCACCACCCAGTGATCGCCCGCCACCTCTTGGGCCGGTTGGCCATTGATCTCGGTCACCACGCCGCGCAGCATCGGGGCGCTTTCAACCCGGCTGACTGCCGCATCGCTGGTAAGCCGTTCGGTGAAGCCGTCGATCTGATCCTTCTGGATGTCGACAAAGAAATAGGACGGCGCCACATCCGGCAGATTGCCCGAAATCGCACGGCGCAGATTGCCGTCGATCTGGCCCACTGCGGCCAATACCGACAGGCCCAGCCCAAGCGCCAGTACCACTGCCGTGGCCCCTTCGCCCGGCCCGCCAATCGCCGCCAGCGCCCACCGCAGGCGCGGATGCCCCCGCACGCGCTTGGCTGCGGCCCGCGCGATCAGCCGCAACACGGCTGCCGCCAGCGCCAGCACAGCCAGCGTCGCCGCCAAGCCGCCAA
>Ga0208315_1000321_pt1 | contig 38466 bp, 49 predicted proteins | sample MalvireepMed_215_FD_184239 | JGI IMG/M metagenome (GOLD analysis project Ga0208315, IMG submission 184239) | Marine viral communities from the Global Malaspina Expedition - Malaspina viral metaG DeepMed_215 (SPAdes) (version 2) | ecosystem: Environmental > Aquatic > Marine > Oceanic | place...
CGGCTAGCCGGTCCAATAGGCGCTGCGTCGCAGCCGTATCGTTCTGTGCAGCTTCCATAAACCGCTGCATTTCCGGCAGGTCCCGCGCCGCCAAGAGTTGGTCATAGTCCTCGAAACTAACCATGCAGCTAATCCTCCGCCTCGCACCAGATCACCCGCACGAACTCGGGATTGGTCCGGTCGAATGCCAGCAGCGCCGGGGTGGTCTTCGCGAAAGAGATAATCACTGAGCCGCCTTCGCTCCCGGTACGTCATTCGTCGACATTGCTTACCTCCTGCTGTGTTTGGTTAAATCCCCAACGGTAGCGACACTTGGGCCAGCCTCTTTTCAGCCAGTGCCAGGTAGTCAGCATTGAGGTCAACGCCGATGGCTCGACGCCCGAGCTTCTGAGCCACGACACAGGTGGTGCCGGAGCCTGCGAAGGGGTCGAGCACTGTGGCACTTATCGGGGCTCGGTCGTGGTCGCAGGTGGGCCGCCAGCCGAGAGTCTGATCCGGATGTTCTGCCTTCCACCGGGCTTGTTCCTGCCCACTTAAGCGCGAAGCACGGAATCCCATATTGCCAGCACCGACATTTCCAGCTTGGCCGCGTTCAAGCCGCTTCGGTGGATTGCGGTGATTTGGTTCTGTTTGCGCTTTCCCTTTCTCAACGACCCGCTCCCACGGCGCGCCGCACTCGGGGCAGACGCCATGCTCCGACGTGCCGGCCAGGATGCACGGCTCGACCAGCGCCTCTGGAAATGTAGCGAAATGTGCCTCGGGGTAGGGCTGCGTGGCGACCTCCCACACCGACCGCTTGTTGCGGCCACTCACGAGGGTGTCATGCTTTGCAAATCCTGCTGCTGTCCGTCTATCGTTGGTAGGCGTAGCGCCATCGAGGTTCTTCGCATCGTGGCCAGACGCCCTAACTAAGCGGCCCTCGTGAATGGCGCTCTCCCGAACCGCGTCGGCGTCGTAGTAGTACCGTTCAGCCTTCGTCAACAGGAAAAGGTACTCGTGGCTCCGGGTCGGGCGATCGGTCACGCTCTCGGGCATGGGGTTGGGCTTCGACCACACGACGTCGCTGCGCACCCACCAGCCATCAGCTTGGAGCGCGAGCGCCACGCGGGCAGGCATCATGCAAAGGTCTTTGTCCTTCAAGCATCCAGACAAACGATCCACCCGTTCCGCAAGGGCTGGGGATGTATTCCCAATGATGTTGCGCCTAGAGGTAGACCAGGCCGAGGCATAGGAATCGCCGATGTTCAGCCAGCACGTCCCGTCCTTCCGCAGCACACGCCAGAGCTTGCGGAACACCTCGACCATGTGCTCGACGTAGAGGTCGATGGTCGGCTCCAGGCCAAGGGTGCCACGCCAAGCGCCGCAGGGGCAGCAGGACCTAGACGAGGCTGACCGTAGCGGCTCTCGCTTCGCATCGACCCCACCAGGCTGTAGTTCACCACGACCGTTGACACCCTGTGCCCAGTTGCCCTTGCCTATTTCAGTGGCGACCGTTTCGTTCTCCCACTCGTGCTCGTGGTCGTCGCCGCCCCAAACGCTCGGTTCCAGCCCGTAGTCCCTCAAGCCCCAGTAAGGCGGGCTCGTCACGATGCAGTGCACCGACTCGTCGGGGACCCCGCTCAGGTCGCGGGCGTCGCCCTGGTAGAGCCGCACCACGCCGTTGTCGTAGGTTGGGGTCATGCTGGCACCTTCAGCCGGTAGTCTTCCGCCACGCACCAGATCACCCGGACGATCCCCGAGGAGCGATCGAACAACCGCGACGCGAGCCGGTGGCCCCACTTCTCGGCCAACTGGTCCGGGGTGGTCCCGTTGGTGGCCGCGATCATGTACGACCCGTCCGCGTAGCGATGGTCGACGATGTCCGTCAGGTAGTCGACGCCCCACGGGGTGACGTTTGAGTCAACGCCTATCTCGTCCAACGCGAGCAGGTGAACGGATCGCAGAAAGTCCATTAGCTCGGTAACGCCTTCGCCCGAACCTACGGCCGCCCGGAGCCGGTCTAGGAGGTCTAACGCGTTCGTGTAGTAGACCGAGTGCCCCGCCGTAAGGACGGTGCGGCAGAGCGCCTCTAGCATGTGGGACTTGCCCGCACCCGTAATCCCCGAGAGCAGGAGGTGACGCGGCCCAGCGCCCTTGCTTAGCGCGACCACGGCGCCGAACATCTCCCGCGTATCGGTTGTGGGCTTGAAGTTGTCGAAGGTCCGAGGACCGACCGGATCATTGCGGATCGGAAGGTGAGCCGCTATGAGGTTTTGCTGATCCTGCGCTTCGCGCTGTAGCACCGCCTGATCCATTCCGCACATATACGGGGAAAGTCCGGCCGCCGACCCGTTAGCTAGGGCTGGCCGATGCTCCTTGGCCCACTCGACGAAGCTGGCGATCCTATCCGCCCGAAGACCGCCGCCAGCGCCACACTTGAAGCAATCCTCCCGGGGAGTACAGAAGAACTCGTCAGGGACTGGCGTCCTAGGGGTCGTATCGAATACGAGCGGGTTCATCCGTGCGCCTCCTTCGCGGCCCGGACAGCGGCCCGTCGATCGTCCTCGCTCTGCGGGCCTGACTGTAGCCCAGCTAGACGCTTACTCTCCGACGTTGTGCACCAGCGCATAAAGAAGCCCTTTACGCCCTTCGGCTTCCGGCTAGGCGCTGCGTTCTCGATCCACTCTAGGGCTGCCTCAGCCTCTAGCGACAGGTTGAGGAGAGGATACGCCTCCTCCATCTTCGCAACCCACCCGTTCTGGAGAGCAGCAGCGTCGAACTTCTCGTGGGCAGATAACCGGTTAGCCCAGTCGGGCACCCCTTCTAGTAGTAATAGTTCGTTGTTAGTTCCTTTGTTAGTTACGGGTGACGCGTCAGTGCGCCCCTCGGGTAACGCATCAGTGCGTCTCCCCCTAACGCGTGGGCGCGTCACCCCCTGACGCGTAGATGCGTTACCCCCTGTCGCGTGTACGCGACTCTCCTGGGCCTCGGTAAGGCCGGGTAGCGATAGGACGAAGACGTTCGAGGTCTGCCGCCCGCCCTCGAAACGGTTGGCTACCCTTAGTAGCCCGTCGTTCTTCATGGCGTCGACGTGACGCCATACCTGACTCCTCGAAAGCCCGCAGAGGTGCCCGAGGTCCCTGGCGCTCGGCCAGCAGACCCCTACCTCGTCGGCACGGTTGGCAAGAGCTAGGAGGACGAACTTCCTGGCTGCTGGCAATTCCTGATCCCAGGCCCACGCTGTAGCTTGCGCCGACATTACAAGCCTAACTCCTCGGCCGGGGTAGGCTCCTGGCTGATCCACCGATAGATGGCCTCGGCCGTCGCCAGGAGGTCTTCATTTAAGCGCACGTCCTTCGCGCCGCCGCCGATGCTGTAGTAGGCTATCGCCTTGTCGACGGCCCCCTGGCGCTCGATACTCCGCCGTTTAGAGGGGTGATCCGGCTTCATCGTGTCCTCGGGTATCCGAGGAGCCGAAACGTCGGGCTGGGGGCCTGTTGGGGCCTCCTGGTGGCCGTGCCCAGCGTTGAGCTTAACGAGGTTCCAGTGGCCGTGCCCAGCGTTGAGCTTAACGAGGTTCCACTGGTAATGGTTGTCGTACTGCCCGTCCTTGTCCTGCTTGAGCTTGCCCCGCTCGATGATCGAGGTGAAGGTCTGCCGGGGCGGCGCGCCCTTATCCGGGTTGCGGGGAATCCACATCTTCGACGGGTAGTTAGATATGGACGGAATCTTGACCGATAGCTCCCACTGCGGCTCGTACGGCTCCCGCTTGGATTCCGTCTCGGCCGCGCTCAGAACCTCTAGCTCGACGGTTCGACGTACCGGGTCTTCCGCCATGATTAACTCCCTCCGTTCCTCTCGATGATTGCTCGTAGCTCCTCTGCCGTCTTCCCGAGAGCCGTCGCGACCTTAGTAACCGTCGTAGGGTGAGGCCCATAGGGACGACGGTGCCGCTGGTCAAGTCGGACAATAGTCGAAAGAGACACGTCGGCTGCCCTTGCTAAAGACTCCTGGCTATAATTGGCGAGTTGCCGAGCGCGCCGGAAAGTCACGCCACCGTCTCCGCCATCAACTGAGTGCGGAGGTCCCCCGCTTCGATCCCCAGGTGCGGTGCCAGCGCCTTCGCGGTACGGAAACGCATCTGGTGACGCCGCCCGTTCTCGTAGGAAGCGATGGCTTGGATGCTGATACCGCTCAAGGCCGACAACTCAGCCTGGGTTAGTAGTTTGGCTTCTCGGAGTCCCTTGAGAATACTCATACTCGGAAGTATAAACGGCCTTGCATTGCCTCGTCAATACCCTCCGCAGGGGTTGACAAGTGGGATTCTATGCCTGACAATGCCTTTACAATCAGGAGGTAGCTAGAGAGTACGAACAACAAACGGTGGTGACGACAACCAACCCAAACCAAGCCCGGCAGGCGGTGCAAGGGGGGAGCTTCGAGAGCGGCGAACCCGGACCCGGCGACGAGGCGGCAAAGGTTCAGGGGATGAAAGGGACACCCCTGCTGACGAGGCCCCAGCCGGGCCGAAACCTTAGAGGAGACGACGGTGCACGTTTACACCTACAACGGCGAGATACTAGAAGTAGACCGAATCATTGAAGTGAAGTTGAAGTACCAGCAGCGAGCGGAGAGGCGCTACGAGGCCATCGGCGACCTCGGGGCCTGCTCGCTCAACCGCGACGGGTTCAAGGAAGCGAAGCTAGCCATCGAGGCGGGCGAGGCCCACGCCCACGCGCTCTGGGAAATCCTCAAGGAGCCCACCGACCGAGACGCCTACATGATCCGCCCGCTTCCGTGGGAAGGGCCGGGCGAGTATCAGTACGTCCATTTCCACGACGGCACCCATCGGTACATCAAGGTCAACGGCTTTATGGGGATCGTCTTCGAGGTGCACGGGCCTTGCAAGGGCGAGCCGAAGCCCGAACCTCGTAACGTGATAGTTGAGCACGCGAAGCACTGCGCGAGGTGCTAGGTGAGTCCGTCCGCCTTCGGGCGGGCGTAAACCCCACGGCCCCGTGGCAAGGCGCGGGCCAAATCGAACAAAGGAGGTAGCGAATGACGAAGACAACCCGGCTACCGGGCCACCACCATCGACGGTTCACGGTCACGACCGCGCTCCCGAGCGGGAAGACGGCGAAGGCCGATGATGGAATGCCCCTCAAGGAATGGAGCCAGGCCGGTGACCTGCTCCAGCGAGTAACGTACGTCGGCGATGTGGACCGCATGGACGGGCGCTGGTCGCTCGTCGTCCAGTGGGTCGACCTCGACAACGTAGGCCACCGGATCGCCCTGCCGCACGAGGTCGTGGAGAAGCTATTCCACCACGCCGCCAACATCATGGCGGCGGCGAGGTCGGATAGAGCCCAGGCCGGGGCGGCTACCCGCAGGGCGAATTCAGGACCGACGGCCGACGCGGAGTGCTCGTGCGAACACTACTACGACGACCACGAGTTCGGCTCCAACTGCCGGGCGGAGACAATGGAAGGCCGGGCGCGATGTAGCTGCCCTGGCTTCAAAGCAGCGTAGTGCAACCCTGGGGGCCGGGGCCGCCACAACCCCGGCCCTCATTCAACAAGGAGGGGATATGGATACCCTAACAATAGAGTCGGCGACGATGCGATGGGTTCGACTCAAGTGCAAGGGCGCGGTACAGGCGGCGCGGTTGCGTTCACACCTGCGGCACGGCGGCGTCGCCGTCCTGGCGGTAGATAGCAATTACGTCACCTACGCGCGCATCCGCAAGGATCACGGGGTCGGCACGCCGTGGCTCGACAAGGTCCGCAGCGACTTTAACATAAGCTCGGCCACCAATACCGCCCCGGAGGGCGACGTACTCAAGGCGCGATGCGGCCTCTACGCCGTCGGCGCTCAGACGCTTGACTACCACCAGCGCCGGTGCAACTCGTGCCAGTCGGCAAAACCTACGGCGCCCGCACCGGACCCCGTACGGACCTTTACCGCGGCGCCGGAGGCAGGCGATATCGTAACGCCGGTGCCCAAGGTAAACAAGCGGACCGATACCGATTCACTACCAACGCTTGACCTGCTACAGATCGTCCACGACGGGGCAATGGACTTAGCAGACCGTGCCGACAAGGCGATGAACGCATTGAAGGACGCGGCGAAACTACACGAGGCGATGCTGGAATTGGAGCGCCAGCACGAGGAGGCGCAGAACGCCCTCCGGGTATACGTCAGCAAGAGCCCGCTGCAAGTGGATAGGTAAATCCAAAGGGGGGGAGTAATGAACGAAGGGACCCGAGACATGGAAGAATTGGTAAGGCGGTGGGGCGCCCTGGACGAGCGTATCAGGAAGGACACCGAGGACCGGGACCGCCTCGGCTGGGCGATCACCCGGTCGATGCAGGAGGACGGCGCGACCGCCCTCGACCACCCGACGCACGTAGTCGAACTGGCTACGAAGAACGAGTGGGACCGCTCGAAGCTCCACCCGCTTCGGGAGCTTATCCCGCCCGAGGTGTTGGCGAAGGGGTATACTCCCGAGCACGAGGAGACGGTCGTAGTAGCGGAGTCGTGGAATATGCAGCAGGTGAAGACCTGGGTGAAGTACGGCAACAGGGTGCAGGCTATCATCGAAGGGGCAGCGAAGCCTAAGCCTCCGGTGCTGGCGATCCGCCCGAAGGAGCCGAAGTGATGCTCGACCATTTCGAGACCTGCGAGCTATGCGGCCAGAACAAGGCCGTATACCCGTGCGGGTGCGCCGAGGAGCACGAGTTCGCGGCGAGAACAGAGTACAACGAGCTAGCTGGTAAGCGTCTCCGGGCCGCTAGGGTCACGGTAGAGATGCTAAGGGATCGGCACCTACGGTTCGGCGCGATCGAGTTACCGGACGGACCGGGTAACGTCTACCTGGAGCGCCCGATTGAGGAGTTGCAATGACCGATCAGATTACACCGACAAGCCCATGTATGCGTTGGCCTGGAGCCAAGGATTCCGATGGCTATGGACAACACCGCGATGAACATTGAAACGGGCCGACCACGCGGTCTGAATCCGACTACCCACTTCTGGTTTGAGCGAGCCACTGGTGAGCGGGTCCGTATCTGTGACGGCGCATCCTGGGCAGAAGAACCAGAACCCAACGATGGCCCGACCCCGTATGCCCCTTGCAATTCATGTAAAGAGTTGTACTTGGAGGACATCCTGTACGGTCGGCAGATGTTCGAGATTCTTCCCAAGCCCCTAGCCCCCACGAGAGATAGACAGGCCCGCAAATTTGGGGCATACTCCCCTAAAATAGGGGCGTATGCCCCCGCACAAGAGTATACCCCCCAGAATTCAGGGTGTCCAATGCCGACTGTGCCGATAGCAAGCTTCGCTCGATTCTATAAAGCTAGGCCGCCTGACAAGGTGCGTATCGTCCGGGATATTCGGATTCAGCAATCCGACCCTGAGGGGTATGCAGGGCGAGACTACTATAACGACCTACGAAATATCCTCCGGCGCACACATTGGCAAACCAATGATATCGAGGTGTTTGAATCTGCTCTGGAACAGTTTCTTGCTAGCCAAAGAAACAACCTTAAGAAAGAACACTTCAGGCAGATAGGCGAGGCATACATCCGTCATTGGAAGCGCCTGAACGCGTCCTTATTTGACGTTCTGCCTGTCGAAGTTAACGTCGCTGGACTCACGATCTTGGTGCGGCCCGAAGTTGGTATGCATACAGACGATGGTGACGATTACGTTCTTAAGCTTTGGCTGAATTCGCCAAGACTGACGCGCCAATACAGGCAAGCCAACCGATATTTAATGGAGCAGGCCCGGACCCAGGCGTGGCCTATAGACTGGCAACCTGCCCTATGGGATGTCCGACGAGAGAATATCCCACCCCCGGTTTCGGTGGCGAGGGACTTTATTCTTGGGCTAGAGGGACAAGCGGCAGCGTTCCAACAGATTTGGACCAAGCTTGACGACCTAGCGGACAGTAGCCGAGGCAGGGCATAAATGGACAGCAATGTCATCTACTGCGGAGACAATCTGGAGGTGTTGCAAAAGTACGTCCCTGATGAGTCCATTGATCTCGTCTATATCGACCCTCCGTTCAACAGTAGCCGGAACTACGAGGTCTTTTGGGGCGAGGCCCAGGAACGACGATCATTCACGGACCGTTTTGGGGACGCTATGACGTATCTGGATTGGATGCGCCCTCGGCTAAAGGAAATCCACCGCATTTTGAAGCCAGACGGTAGCTTTGTCTATCATTGTGACTGGCATGCTAGCCACTACGTGAAGGTAGAGTCCGACCGTATATTTGGCTTTGACAACTTCCAGAACGAACTTATCTGGTATTACAGGGGCGCAGGGGTATCCCCAAAGCGATTCGCGCGCCGTCATGATGCCCTGCTTTGGTATACGAAAGGCTCGACATGGTACTTCGACCCTGACCCCGCACGCATGCCTTACGCGGCCGCCACCGTTGAGCGGTTCAGTCACCACATCGGCAATGTCCGTGAAGGGCACGACTATGGCCCCCAGAAGTTGAATCCAAAAGGGAAGCACCCCGACGATGTATGGTCGGATATCCAGCCCGAAGCTCCCTCTGCAAAGGTACGGCTTGGGTGGCCTACACAGAAACCCTTACCGCTACTAGAGCGGCTTATTCAGACCCTTTGCCCGCGAGACGGTCTTGTCTTGGATGCCTTCTGTGGGTGCGGCACGACCCTGGAAGCCTCGGCGCTTCACAAGAGAGGCTGGATAGGTATCGACGTTTCCCCCACCGCTTGCCGTGTGATGGCGCAACGGCTGGAAGACCGGCTGGGCTTGAAAGCTGGGGAAGCCTTTGAAATCCGTGACCTGCCCAAGACGGCCAATGAACTCCGCCACATGCCTCACTTCGAATTCGAGAACTGGGCGGTGGTTGCCTTGGGAGGGATACCGAACCGCGTGAAGGTCGGCGATCTTGGAATAGACGGCAGGCTCTATCTGGCGGACATTGAAAAGAGCCATCAGGGGGACTTCCTAGAGACTCTCGACAAGTGGTATCCGATTCAGGTTAAGCAAGTAGACCGCGTGGGCCGCCCAGACATCGACAAGTTTGAGACAGCCATGCGGCGCGACAAACGATTGCACGGGTATTTCGTCGCCTTTGGATTCACCGATGGAGCCATGCGGGAGATCAAAAGGGCCAACGTAGACGATGGACTCGACATCGTGCCGCTAACTGTAGACGAGATTTTGGAACACGAGCGCGTTGCCCTGGCCTGACTTTTGGTTCAGAATGAGGACTTTTGGTTCAGGAGGTAGTTATGGTGCAAAGCCCCGGATACGGGCACCTCGTGAGCCAGGGACGGGTTTTGTGATAGTTGTTACCGTTGAACTATGGCCTGGTGGGGACAAGAGTAGGGCACAGGTCCTCGGTCGCGCCGCGATCATCAACGAAGGAACTGGCACGCTGTCGCGTGGAACCTATGCCGCGACCTTCTCAGACAAGGCCGGTCGGCTCTGGCGAGCCATTGAAGTAAGGGGCTTCCCCAGGAAGCGGCTACTCGCCTGGGACTTGCTCTATCGCGCCCTCAGGGATGCTGTCGGTGAACGCAATCGTTAGTTAAACCCCGGTACCTTCCATGGCGGAGTGAACTGCCAGTCCAGGAAGCAGGCCCGGACACTCAGGAAGGCCAACATGATGAGGGTGGTCCCACCAAACTTCATTCGCCGTCGCCGTTCAGCTTGTCTAGCTTTCCCTCGATCCTGCCTAAGTGTCTGCTGAAGTCAGCAGCGAACCCTGCGCGCTTCTCCTCGGTCTGGTCTATGCGGCGATGAAGCTCGGCATGGTCTCCACGGTTGTTCTGGACCGCTGCTGCAAAGTCCACACCGAGCTTTTTAACAGTCGTAGAGATCCCGCTTGCCCGCCAACAAATCGCAGCGATAATGGTCAGGCCCGTCAGGATAAGGCCGCCGATTGTCCCGATGAGTGCTTCCATTACGGAGGGCTAATGCTGACCTCGACGTTATCCACGTTGTTGAACGTCTGATAGATTACACTGTCCTCAATAATGAAGTCTTTGGCGGCGAATCCGTCTCCAGCCCCAAGCTCATTAAAGATTATGTCTACCGTACCAGCTTTGATTCTAGTAACGACGCAGGGGCCGCCCTTAGTGTAGATGTTTGATAGCCGCAGCACGTCCACTTTCCCGTTGACCCCAGAATTCGGGGCTTGCAGTTTAAGCTGGTCATAATAGCCACCCGAAGTGGTCATCGCATTAGCCCGGTTCCCGCCTCCTATTGCCCTGGCCCTTGGTACGCCTGGTGTCGGGGCTATGGACATGCCGTCCGAGGCGTTCCATTTAACATTTAACTCATGGGCTTCGATGGTTGAGAGCGTGAGCTTGGTGCAGCGGAGTCGGTCGATAATAAGGTGTCCCACCTCTATAAAGGTGGCTGTGAATCCTGAGCTAGTAGGCAGTCCACCGATATATACGACATTGGTTTGACCACTTGGGAGGGTGCTGCCTGCAAATGCCGTTCCCACGGTAATGTCCTCGATACTGATCTCACCCACAGGGGTCGTACCCAGATCGACTCTGAGCGTATTATCCGCAGAGTCGTAAAACGTGGGGATGTCTCCAGGCGCTTCATAAATTCCAGCCGAACCGGCGGAGAATGACCGCTCCTCCAGCATCACGTCAGCAGCCACGTATGAGCCGCCTCCAACGAGAGCCAATAACACGCCGATACAAGCGGAAGGAGGAATCCCGGTCAGCCGGAGGAGTTTGTAGGGGCTGAGGATGAGAGTACCGAGCATCCTCCAGCGTGCCGACTCTGCTTGGAGATATTCAATCTTAGCGAGAAGCCAGTCACGCTTGGCCCGGACCGCCCCGTAAAGCCTAATCATTGTCACTTTGCAGCACGTCCTTCGCCAGGGCGATAATACCTGCTCCCGAGCCAGTGGTAACCTCTATGGAACCGATCTTAAGGCCGTATATACCCAAGAGGAATAGGCCCACGATGGCGGCCATGATCTGCGGTCGTATCTTGCCGAAGAACTTCTCCATTATCGCCTCCTGCGGCGCCAGGGATTACGAATCCGCGGGCGGTGCAACGGCTTCCTCCTTGGGGTCAGGCGGGTCCTCCCCTGGCGCCTCGACCTTGTTCGTCTCCATGTAGTGGACGAGTAACCACACGTCCTGCGCGAAGGACCAGATGCCCGTGCTGGCCCCGACCTTCGGTGGCCCGTACTCTTTGACCTGGGCTACAAACCATTCGTAGTTGGCACGCGGCAGCGAAACGTAACCGTCCGAGTCCTTCAGCCGCTCGTCAATGTCGACGATCTTGTCCGTATCACTCCAGTCCTTGATGGGGATGAGCTTCCGGGTCTGCTGGAGCACGCCTACGAAGTCCAGGACTTCCGGATCTTCGCCACGCTTGGTGAGGGTCCACGGCTCGCCCTCATAGTCCAGCCATTCGTCCGGCACCGGGATGTGGACGAAAGGCCGGGTGTGCTTTCGCTTCTCCTCTGCTGCCTTCCGCTGCTGCCTGTTAGACGACATCTTGCCCCTCCTCGAATACGTTTGTCGCCTGCCCGTCTTTGAACTCAGGATGGTGCGCCCTGGCCCAAAGGTAAATCGCCTTGATCGGCTCCATTCCCGCGCCCACTAGGACTGGGGTATCCAGGTAATCGTCGAAGATAGGCTGCGCAGGCTCCACGACAACCATGATGAAGTTCCCGGCCTCGTCCGCCATCTGATTACCGTCGGCGTCCCGGTCCGGCTCCACTACCGCATCAATGTTCTCGATCCTACTGTGCTGGCGCCGCAGGAAGGGTTCTCTTTCCCCACGTTGGTAGTCCTCAAGGCTATTCCACCAGTCCCAGTACACGCTAACAGCAGCGTCCTTCCGGTGGTATACATAGGACTCAACATTGATATACGCGTGCTCTCGCGCAGTCCCGGTGCCCTCGTCCAAGTGCTTTTTTTTGAATCCCATCCTGCTACCTCGCCTCAAGCGCCGCTATCTTCCGGTTGGCAGCCGCCAGATCAGCCTTCACTTTATCGAGCTCGGTCCATTTCGTAGAGGCCGTCTTGTGTATCTCGTCGACGGCCAGCTCGACGCCGTTCACTCGCGGTTCGATATCGTTGAGCCGAAATTCGTGCCACTGGACCGCACCCATCAAAAAGCCGCCTACGTAGCCAGCAGCGATGCCTTTGCGGTTGCCAGAAGCAAGGAAGTCAGGCACGTCCTCGGCGATCATCCCGTAACGTAGGTACGGGTCGTCCTGCCTGCCATTCTCTCGCCGGTACTCATTCACTTCTACCATTGCGAGGAGCCGACTGAATATCGACAAGTCTGCGATGGGGATAACGCCTCGCTTGATGTCACGGGAGGACCCATCTGTCCAGACACCAGAGGTAGAGAGGTTCCCACCGTTGACGTTCTCACGCATGAAGAAGTTACTGCCTCCCTCCGTAGGGGCAGTGGTCATAAGGATGTTTTGTGCATTTGTGGCTGCCCCACTGCCCGCTAGTGTGATGGCCGGCTCGGCTACCCTGAGCGTCTGAAGGTCGGTAATGGTCACGCCAGTCTGCACCGTGACTGCCCCGCCAGTAAAATCTACTATCTCCGCGTCCGCCCTGGTGGTGGTTTGGGTCAACGCGGGGGCAACGAGAATGGCCTTGGCACCATTTGTAGAGAGAGAACCCCCAACGCGAAAGTGTGCGTTGCTGGCCGCTGCCACGTTGACGCCAACCGTGCCGGTAGTACCGTCCACGTAGACAATGGTAACGTTGTCTCCGAGTAAGACGTTAGAACCCGCGGCAGCGCCCAGGGTCAGGTTGCCCGCGCTGGTGTTGACCGTCGTCGCTCCGGTAAATTTGAGCACCCCTGAACCTACGGCTTGGAGGTCCCAAATCGTATCGGTGCCATTGTAGGAGAGAATAGAGTCGCCGCCGGTTCCCAAGCTGATCCGCTGGTTGTCGTTGAACGTGAGGTGGCCGGTCGAGACGACGGCCGAGTCGAGGTTGCGGCCGTTACTCCCGTCGTGAAGGTGGCCAGTCGACGTGTCTATCGCGTCCGCGCGGAGGTTGTTGTACTGGGCCGCCGTAGCGGTATCGCCGGTGTCGACTGTTGAGCTATTCGCCATGTCCTACCTCACAGGCCCGCGTCTGGTAGTCCTCGATGCTATGGATGGGGTCGTAAAGCCAGGGTAGCTTGCCGTGGGCGCCAGTATACTCGCCCTTCGTGATCACGTCCCGATCCCGGCAGTGGCAGCATATCTGGCGGAAGTTTGGGTTGGCCGCGTCCTGGTCGGGATGCCAGCAGCACCGGGGGGCGATCGGTTCGATGGTAACGTCCGTCGCTCGGGCTCGTTGCTCTCTGTTGCTTAACCCCACTGGAAGAACCCCCACCGCGCGTTGCCCCAGACCCCGCCGATGGTCTGCTGGAGAGTCCACTGGCACTGGACGTACTTGTTCCCCTGCTTGAACTCCAGGGTCCGGCCCTCGATGTGATACTCGTCGTCGATACCCATGTCCGTGTAGACGAGGTTCACCCGGTCGCTCATGGAGCGGTGGATAGCCTGCATAAGCGCGGCCCGTGTCTTGTTGGGCATCGTGCAGGTGACGACTTCCTTACGCATCTGGCGGAGTTCGACCCGCTTCTCAGCACGGCCCTGGGCCGTGGCGAACTTGTCGATGTGGAGGGCCTTGTGCTCGATCCGTCGGCGCCCGACGTCCGTCTGGCTCTTACTATTCTCGGCCCGACCGAAGGTCTTGCTCGACTGCTGTCCCTTGTCCGCCCTTAGCCGCAGGAACGTGATGAAGCCATTCGTCCCCGAGCCGTTGTATAGGTCTATGCGCCGGAAGTTGCCGTCGAACCCGGTCACCACCTCTACGGTCACATTGTAGACATTATAGGTCAGGGGGGTGTCCGTCTCGTCGAAGCCGGTGTCCGCCTGGGCGTAACCAACTGTGACGAGGTCAGGGGCGGTGAACAGAGCTACCCGGGTGCCGTCGCCGTCGACATCCGACGTTCCTATCCAGGCGAGCGCCGTGGTCCCGGACGCGTCGGTAATCCGGACCTGGTGCTTCCCGTCGTTCCAGTCTGTGAAGTCCTGGCTGATGTCGTCTAGCTGGTAAAGGGAACTCCCTGTAGCCGATACCGTGTCCTGCTGAGTGTCCACCGCGCCTAGGAGGTCCGTCCCGCCGCCAGTTTCCAGGGTGTTGACGGTGAAGTCGGTCGTATGAACGGGCCATATCTCGTTCGCTATATGGTCCTCGTCGCCGACAGCGGTGAACTTCCTGGTGATACCGTTGTTAAGGGACGGCCGATCATCGACTTCCAGGCGCCAGACGAGGACGGCTGCCGTACGGCTGATCCGGTGGTACTGGTAATAGACCTCGTTCTCGACGTTCTCCTTGCCGTCGTCCCACCTGAAAAGGTCCTGGGACACGATCATATCCGTGGCCGCCGCTTCGCCACCGCCAGCAGGGTCTCCACGCCACGTCTTGAGCGCCTTCGTATGGGGCGCTGACTTCCGGTGGTCGGAGTCCTCGTAGCGGTAGTAGCCCGCCCCATCGACGGTGAATATGCCCACATCGTCGTCCTGAAGCTGGTACGCCTCGGTCAGGCCGTCCCGCCCCATGCTCTTGACGTGCTCCTTCTCGATCGCGAGGGTGGTGCCGGTGTCCAGAATCCGGTTCGCAGATGAAGCGTCCACGGCGTCCAGGATGCGGTCGAGGATGGCCTTAGCGGTCGTGTTGTCGACTTCGGGGGCAGTCCGGTACACCAGGTGTTGACCCATGCGCTCGCGGTCGTCCATTGCCCGAATCAGGCAGAACTGGTTATGGGCCTCGGGCTTCGGCTCGATCCTGTCGATGCGCCCGAAGAATAGGGACCGCCAGCCTCCGAAGTCGTCCCACTTGTCGCTCGCGTGGGTTCCTCTACCGCCGATGCCGTACTTAGTCGCCGTGTTAAACCTCGTGGTCGTGTGGGAGAACTGGAGCGTGTCGTCGACAGAGACACGAATCACATCCCCGTGAGTCTCGACGCCAATGATCTTTTCGTCGGAAGCGGTCCATGTGAAGGCGGCTTCGGCTATGGACGTGAGGGTGCCGGAGACAACCTCTCCAAGCCGTATATTCGTGCCGTCGTTGTAGACAAGCAGATAGTTACTGGCGTCAGAGTAGCGCACTATCAGGCCACTCCGGGTGCCTCCACGGACGTACTTGACGCCCACGAAGCAGTCCGTCTCACCAAAGTCGAGGACCGCTGAGTAGTTCCCGGCGGTGACGGGTATCATGCGGTTGGACTGGGCCTTGAACTGAGTGACGTCCCCGGCCCAGGCGTCGAACTCGCTGTCGTAGTCGGGCTTACGGCTGGCCAGCGTGGTGTTATCGGCCACGTCGAAGGTGTCTACCGGGTAGCCTACCTGGACCCAGATGTTCGGGCCGGGTAGTTGCAGGGGGTAGAGCACGCTCGTCGCCTTCGGTGGGCTGAAGCGGTGATCGTCGTTCTTGAGATATAGCTCCAGGATCGTCGCGGGGGACCGGCGCTTCCGAAGGTTGATTTCCTCGATTATCTTCATACCGCGGCCCTGAGTCCGCACGTACGTCGTGATGTCGGAGTTCGCGTCCGTGAAGTCGCCGTCCTGGTCGAAGTCGGCCCGGACCCTTGTTAGTGGCGTGGGCACTTAAGTCCCCCGTCTTTCGTTGATGTCGATGCGGTTAGCGATGTCGCGGGCCAGGTCGTTCGCGGCTACCTCGTCCTGGATGTGGGCCTCGTTGAAAATGAACGTATACGAGTTGCCGGCGCCCATACCTTTGCCTTTGCCGAGGGGTATGACGGCCTCGGGGCCAGCTTCGCCGATCATGGCAAGGGTGGGCTTGGTGACGATTCCTCCAGCATGGAAGCCGGGAACGGTAGCGGCGCCAAGCCCGGAGGAGGCGAACGGGCTTACGCCAGTGAATATCTTGATGATCTTCTTGAGCCAGTCGGGGATGATTCCCTCAATGAAGCTAATCGCGATCTCGACCCCGTCATCTATCCACTCCGTAACCATTGTGATGACTTTCCATACGGCGTTCGCCTTGTTAGTGCCGAACTTAAATGCTACCCAAACACCATCTGTAAGCCACTCCGTAACCTTGGTGATAATCTTCCATACGGCGTTCGCCTTGTTAGTGCCGAACTTAAATGCTACCAGAACACCATCTGTAAGCCACTCCGTAACCTTGGTGATAATCTTCCATACGGCGTCCGCCTTGTTAGTGCCGAACTTAAATGCTACCAGAACACCATCTGTAAGCCACTCCGTAACCTTGGTGATAATCTTCCATACGGCGTTCGCCTTGTCAGTGCCGAACTTAAATGCGATTTCAATACCCTCTGAAATCCAATCCGCCACCTTGGTGATAGTCTCCCAGACGGCGTTCGCTACATTCGTGGTGAACTTGAATGCAGCCTGTACCCCATTGGCGATCCAATCCGCCACCTTGGTGATAGTCTCCCAGACGGCGTTCGCTACATTCGTGGTGAACTTGAATGCAGCCTGTACCCCATTGGCGATCCAGTCCGTAACCTTGGTGATAGTCTCCCAGACGGCGTTCGCTACATTCGTGGTGAACTTGAATGCAGCCTGTACCCCATTGGCGATCCAGTCCGTAACCTTGGTGATAGTCTCCCACGCGTTACCGGCGAGGTCTTTCGTCAGCTTTAGGGCGGCATTAACAGCCGTTTTGCCACTCTCCCACCACCCTAATACTGTCTCGACGATCTTATCGATCACGCCCTTCGTGAAGTTAATTGCGATGCCGATTCCTGTCGCTGCGAGGCCAACCCAGTCCTTAATCGTATCTATCAGGGACCAGAACGTACCCGTAAGAAAATTGATGGTAATACCGAAGGCCGCAGGGATAAGCTCGGTGAAGAACGCATTGAAATTGGCTTTCAGCTCGTCGCTAATAATGGACTTAAGGAAGTTGGGGATGGTCTCGGTGAATGCCTTCTTGAGGAACGGTAGGACGGTGTCGCTAATGTAATCCATTAACTTCCCCCAGTCCTCTTGCAACTCCTTGCTAAACAGCAGGTCCTTGATATTGAAGTTCAGCAAGTCCTCTACGGCCTGCTGTAAGGTCGTCTTTACCTTATCGAGAACCGTCGTTGCGCCCTCACCCGCGGCGATAATCCTCTGCATACCAGTCTCGTAGGAGCCCAGCCAGCCGACGAGGTCTTCAAGGGGCCGGATATTGCCCAGCATCGCCTCGCCGATGGCCTTTGAGGCTTGCTCTACTGATACGCCCGTAGCCTGAACCAGGGCCAGGGCGGCCTCTACGTCGTCGATGCCGGTAGTGGCATCCTTCGATGTGTTGAGAATGATTCCAAACGCCTTCTCGGCATCCTTGGCAGTCTTGGCGTACGCATCCCCAATAGTAGCAAATTGAGGCTTTGCCGCCTCGAAGGACTGCTTAGCTATAGGCCCCATGCTTGCGACGACGAGGTTGGTATGAGCAGATACCTTCTGGAGTTCGCGGTGCACGTCAATAATGGCCTTTATCGAGAAGACACCCGCGACGGCGCCGACCCCGATAGCGGCAAGGGCGCTACTGAATCCCTTGAGGCCAGTCGTTACACCAGCGAAGCCCCGCTTCGTAGTCGTCAGGCTACTATCAAGCTCCTTGAAGCCCGCCTTGGCCTGTTTCGTATCTGCACTAACCTTTAGCTCTACGTCAGCCATTCCCCACCATCGTTATATCCGCGAGGTCCTTATCGGTAATACCACCCTTGCCACCGTTAGACTCCGGTGTGTGCCGCCCGAGGGCTAGCACTTGCGATAGGCGTAAAATCTCGGTGCTCTCCGCGAGGAATTGCCCCGGCGATAAATGCCACTTCTGGCACATCCCCTCTATTAACTCGGCCCGCTCTAGCTCCCAGGGTTTAGTGAACTCGCTCCCGTCGGCGTTAGTGGCACCGGGTCCGAAGTGCTTCCATTGGGCGAGTCGACTTCTAAAGGGACGGATACCTCGGCCACCATCCCCATCCACGCCTTTATTAGGAAAAGGCTGAAGCGCAAGATAGACCCCGTTCGAAAGCCCTCTACCGTCGCCGGGATCGGTTCTCCGTCGTCGTCGAGGAGGTTCCACCCGATCAGGACGTGCTCGGCGAAGGTAGCAAGTAGAACGGCGATCTGGGACTGTTCGCCGCCTTCGGCCGCCTGACCCAGCCCGATGAGGTCCAGGTATAGGGCGTTCGATACGTCAAGCTGTACCTCGACCTTCGCGCCCACCCACTCCGTATCGTCAAAGTTGAGGTCCGCCGTCTTACGCTGGAGCGTATATCCCCTCTCAGATGTCAACGTAGCCCCTCCATTTACCTGTTTCCGGGGTCGGAGGCCCCGGCACGTAGCCGAGGCCCTACCCTTCGCTTTAGGCCCAGGTCGGTACCGTTGTGCTATTGAGCAGGCCCGGCGCCGTATACGTCAGTTCGCCGGTAGCCGACCGAGCTAGCGCGTAGTCGGTGAAGATAGTCTCGTTCGGGAGGGTCTGCCCCGAGTGGACGAGCGTCACCGTACGCGTTACCGACGAAGACGACACCGTCTTGAACACGTCGTGGCTCAGGTTCGACGCATCGTTGAAGGTCCCCACGATCGTGATGGTGAAGTCAGCGAGCAGAAGCAGCCGCTCCATACCGCTTGAGTTGATCCCCGTCACGTCCTGAACGCCCCGAGGGACGCCCCAGTCGACCGTCTGGATATCGTTCGAGATGCTCCGGGCCGTTCCGCCGCTGTCGTCGACAGCGCAAGTCAAGCCTAGCCCTGCTTCCTTGGCCATGTTGTTCTCCTATCCGCGCTTGCGCGCCTCCTGTAGTCGATACGCACTCTCGTTAAACTCCCCCATGAAGTCCGGGAAGTCCATTACCCTCGGCTGCGTGCCCACCTTGTGTAGGAAGATCGGCTCGCGCTCGATCGGTAGCAGGTGCTCGTTAAAACACTGCTGGCCAGGTGGGAATGCGAAGGTCACGATTCCGACCTCCTCCTTTGTGGTGAAGTGGAGAATGGACCGTCCCTCGCGGGTCCTCATGGGATTCATCGCGTTACGGATATATAGGTCCTTGTCCGATCCGATCGGCACCACGACCTCGAAGCCCATGATGTGTCGCGGACATGCAACCTCGTCACATCGAGCCCGCCGCCAGTAGTCCTTGCCCCACGGCCTCGTGGCGCGGTAGCGATCCAGCTTAGGCGTACGCCGTGTCGTCAACAGACTCACCCCTTCTGATCCCGACCGCGAAGACGGCGGTGCTAAAGCTTCCCGAGGTGGTCACGCGCAGGTATCGATCCACGGTACCGGCGACGGTCAGCCGCTCCGTTGTTCTGCCTGTTGCGTTGGTGAACGCCTTCAGCGTCGCCCAGGTCGAATTGTTGGCACTGTCCTCTACCGTGATCGTTACCGTACCCGACGCAAGGCTCATTACCTGGAGGAATACGGCGGCGCCGGATGCACTCGAGGCGGAATTGTCCACGCTCGTAGTCGAGGCCCCCGACGAATGGCTAACCTTCCCAGCGGTGAGCAGGTCGCCCCATTCCAGCGGAACGAGGTTAGCTAGGCACTGCACGGTCAGCGAGAGCGCCCCGTCCTGGGTACGGCTGCCGTCGTAATTGATCTGCTTCGAGACGAGGTGGGCCATCACGTCGCCTCGGGTCGTACTCTGCGCGTAGAAGGCCAGTACGTCGGTAGTGAGCAGCGGACTCAGGGCCGGGTGGGACTGAAGGCTCGCATCATTAAACCAGCTTTTGAAGTCCATCAGGCCGTCTCCGTGCGTCAGTAGCCGTTCAATCGCCGAACTGGATAGCCCGGTCAAGTCCTGGACGCCGCGCGGCGAGGAGATCTGATCCAGGGCGCTAACGTCGCCTGAAAGGTCGTATCCACCGATATAAAACTGCCCCCCAAGGCCGCCCTTTTTGGCCATCTACTTAACCTCCTTCAGGAAGCCCCGTTCCACGTAGTCGCCAGGGATGCCCTCGAACGTATCACCCTCGTAAAACAGGACCGGACCATCATGGCTATCCATCGTGATAACCGGCATGCCCTCGGGGACTCCGCGTGGATTCAGGACCTTGTACTTCCCATGCTTAGGCTTGGCCATGTTGTACTCCTACAACGCCGCGGTCGCCGAGTCGTCTACGATCAGCGGCAACATGATGTCCGCTACCCGGAACAGGATGCCGCTCTGGTCGAGGTGACCATATTCCGTTGCCACCGACTGCCCGTACTGACCGCCTACGTCGATATTGCGGATGTTGGCCCCGAGGTCCGCGTCCTCCACGAGGTCCTGCTTGATATTCGATACAGCGTTGGCTAGCCCTAGCTCCATACCCTCGACGGGCTCCTGGAGCATCTGGTAATAGCAGCGCAACATCACCAGGTGCAGTTCGATAGTCCCGCCGTTCAGCGAGAGGGCCGCTACGAAGTCGCGGAGCATGTAGATCGCGACGAATATCTTGTCGGTGTCCGCCTCGGGCGGCACCACTGGCTCGCCGATCACCACAGCGTGGGCGTACCGTCCCGCCGACACATGGCTGGCTACCTGTTTCAGTGTTGCGGTTACATCGAACGCCATCTAGCGCGCCTTGAGGTCGTTAATGAGCTTGTTTGTATGGGCACGGAGCGCCGTCTTCTTCTTCTCGTTTAGCCATTGATCGGTACGGCGGAACATCGCGTAGCCCCGGAACCGGGTGCGCCCGATAGCCCCGACCTCAAGCCACGGCCCGTAGATCACCCCGCTATCGTGGAGTCGCCCTACCCGGCCATGTACCTCACCGTGAATGTTCCGCCGGTAGTGCCCCTTCGATGCCTTTCCGCGCCCGGCCTGTGAGACGGTCAGGAACACGCCCCCAGGACGCATCCGGGCCAACCCGTGCAGCCTGGCAAGCCCCAGGTCGACAAGCTCCCGCACCATACCGGCCGCCGCCCTCTCAACGATCTTCGGTCCGCGGAGTAGCAGGGGGCTCTTGATCTTCATGGAGACCCGCGTGGCCACTAGCTGTCGGCCTCCACTAGCTCGTATCTCTTGAATATCTTCCCAATGGCGCCCGTTGTCAGTACGTGAATCTCCACGTTAATGATAGCCGTCTGGGTTGGTTGCCAATCGAAGGAGATTCGAGCTACCTCGTTGGCATCCAGCCCCAACGCTTCGCATAGCTCGGTACCTACCTGGCCCACTTCAACGGCCATTAGATCACTCCTGACCGCGGCCGAATGTAAAGGGCCATCCACGTCTTTATGAGGTCGGTTAGTTCGTTGCCCCTTAGCTCCTGTGCCGAATCCCCGACGCCTACCGTACGGGCGAAGTTGGCATTCTCCTGGACAATCTTAGACAGGGCCAGTGCCAGGCACCACTCCCGGATGTTGAACGCGGGCTCGTACTTCGAGATAGCCGTGGCGTCGGCGTGGGTCGCCGCCGTGGTCCCGTTGACGCCGCGCTCGATCGTCAGTGTTCGGTTGATGTTGACCGCCGTATCGTCCGCGTGGGTGGCTACCTTCGTCCCGTTGTAGGCCCGGATCACGTCAACGTCGTTCGTGCGGACCGCCTTGACGTACATCTGCTCAGAGTCCAGCCGGATAACCTCACCCCGGAGAACGCCGTGGCTAGCATCCAGCGTGATCGTATCGTCGTCTAGGGTCGCCACGATCGTCGCGTCGTTGACCACGACGGACCCCAGGGCTGCGAAGTCACGCTCGGACACGAATATCTGCTCGCTCTCGATCAGCAGGGTGTCCCCTACGTCGATCAAGGAAGCGTCGGAACAGACGCCCTCAGTCGCCGTGGCGTCAGAAGACAGGCCGCTTGAGACGGTACCGGTGGACTTCGTATCGTTGCTGTAGCCCCACGACCCGAGCACGCTGATAGATCGCTGCGGGGTATCACCAGACTGGAAGGCCGCCGAAGAGGATATATCTATCTCGATGCGGTCCTTCGGATCGACGTTATTGGGCTCGGTGAAGTAGTCGGTTGAGGCGATCGTGGTCGGGCTAGCGTTCTGGGCCTCGGACTTCAGGGTGGTCACCGCGAGGAGGTCCTGGTCCACCCAGAGCACCGTGCGGCGCCCGATCTGGTAGGGCGGCCAGCGGTAAAGGCGGGTTTCCGTCTTCGGGATGAAGAAGCGGCGCGTAGCCCGGTCTATGTCCCGGCTGGCAGCCTCGATGATGTCGTCGACCTTGCGGTCGCTATCCTGGCCCTTGATGCCAGCAGCAGCCTTCACGCGTTCGCGTGAGACGTACCAGTTTGCCATTGCCTCCCCTGCTTTCCAGTTCGGCTATCGGCGGGTTATTCAGTTGTTGCGTTTACGCTACCTAGGCCACCTGAAGTCCCCGAGCGGGCAGTTACGCCGCCCGTCCGGGTGAATGTCCAGAGGGTCCCCGTGACGAGGACAGGCGACGGGTGGCTCGGCGCGTTCACGCTCCGCCTCGCGCCTGTTCTCGTCCAGATACTCCTTTAACTGCTCCCAGGGCATTAGTCCGGCTTGATCGTCAGGGTAACCCGGTACTTCTCGCCCGAGGTCGGGGTATGGGCCGCAGAGCGCACTACCAGGACGCCGAACAGAGAGTCATCCCCGGCCGCGCAGACGAAGGGGATCGGCATTTTGAGGTCCGCGGATACCAGAGTGGCCTCCGAGGGACCCCCCAGGTCCTCCAGGGCCGCCCAGTCGATCTTCCCCTGGTAGTTGTCGCTCTCGGTTGCGTATACGGGGTTGGTGTTCGCCGCGTTGTCGTCGAGGTTCCCTGTCGGTGCGACATTGGTTAGATACATTGTCAGCACCGGCACCTTGGCCGTCTCGTCGCAGAGAACTACAGCCTTGGTGATCTTTCCACTCCCGCCGGGGGTGGGGACTACGGCATCGAAGTCCCAGTGTGTGCCCGCGGACGTGCTCTCCGAGATAACGTCCTCGTTGGTGTAGGCCGTAGTGTCGGCCGGGCGAGTCTTCTCGACCGATACTTCGATCTGTGCCCCGAGGACGCTTTTGTTCTTCATCGTCATGGGAGGCTAGCTCCTACTGCGTCTTGCTCGCCGCTTGGGCGGCTCTGGCCCCCTTGGCTCCCTAAGCGGCTTGGCCTCGACGACCGATGGGGTCATGGGCGCGTAGCAAACGTCGCACCTACGCGCCTGGCGCTCGGTCTCCCACCCGCACGCTTCGCACTGGTTCATATACACAACCTCTAGCTGGAGGTTGCGGGGATGATCCCGCCCTGGCCACCGGCCGCACCGTCGTTGCCGAAGGTGCCGCCCGCGTGGATGAAGAACTTGTCCCCGATGGTCCCTACCAGCGTGGCCTCGGTAACCGCAGCTTCGGCTGGGGTATTGAAGCCCCCGGCTACCATCCCGCCCTCGCAGCCATCCACCAACTGGAACGGCTCGGCTCCCGAGAGCAACTGAACGCCGCGGCAGTTGACCACCCATACGTTCTTACCGGCGGTTGTTCGGTTGTGGATAATCGCCGTCTCGAAATTCCCGTAGAACTCGCAGTCCTCCACCAGGATGTTCTCGGAGTCGATGAAGAACAGGAACCCGGTGTCCACAGCCCCATCGCTCCCCGCAGGGTCGGTAGGCTGGAGGGCTGTGCAGCGCCGGATCGTGAGGTCGTCGAACGTGGTCGCCAGGTTGATGAACCCGAGGGCTTCTTTGGCCGACGAAGTCACGAAGTCGCAGTCCTCGATCAACACATTCCCGACGTTGATGTCGAGGAAGTTGACCAGGTCGTTTATGTCGCAGACCATGCGGAAGTTGCTTATCACCGTGTTGGCCGCGCTGATAAGGATGTCGGCCGTGGTATCGGTCCCGAAGGTCAGTGTCGGCTTGGCGGTACCGAAGCCCAGCCCTCGGATGCTGATGCCCGCAACGTCGCAGGTCCAGCGGGCGGAGTTCGTCAGCGTCTCCGTGTAGCCGGGCATGACGAAGATAGTGTCGCCCTGGTTAGCCGTACACTGGCCAATCGCGAAGTCCACCGTGGCAAAGGGATCGTCGGGTGTAAGGCCGTGGCCCGCCGTATCCGTCCCGCCGGTCATTACGAAGAAGACGTTGCCGGTGAAGACGTGGGTATCCACCAGAGTCGCCGTCAGCGCCCCGCGCTGCTTGGTGTAGAACAGGCCGCTACGCTGGCCTACGAGGGTGGGAAGTGCCATCTACGTATCTCCTTTGCTTTTCGGGGTTGGTTACCCTTGTTGCTACTTGCTCACAGGTGGACGCTTTACGCGCTTGTCCCGAGGTGGCCCCTTTATCACTCTGCTACCGCTACCGGCTCTCTCTCGGCGACTCCCCTCATCCGGTTGCCGAACGTAGTCACCGCGGCGTCGTCGCCCTTCTCGGCGGCGAGGTCCGAAAACGCCCTTGCATCGCCCTCGTCCTTCAAGGGGCATCCGCAGCGGGTGCAGTTGTCCGGCAGCCCGATAGGCTTGTTCTTCTCGTCCCGTATCTGGTGGGCCATCGAACAGTGAGGGCAGTCCGCCACGGTCACCGTGTCCCCGCTGATGTTGGGCATATTCTCTTTAAGTTCCATTGCTTTCCCCTCCCTAGAATGGTTAGGACGCTGTCGCAGAGCTTGCAGTACAGGGATTGCGGAGTCCCGTCGTGGTGGGGGCTCCACCTAGCCTCGCACCGCCCACAGTGCAATACGCCCTCCTCGTCGAAACTGGCCGGGGTGAGGCGCCCACTAAGGGGCAGGTCCCCCCGGTATCGTGCCTTCCGTAGCTCCATCCACCACCCGATTTCCTCGGGCCACTCGCCGGTAGCCTCCCGCCATACGAGGGCCTTCGCCTTGACCCGGCAAAGCTCCTCGGGTGTCAGGAACTCGAAGCTGGGGTGCCAGAACGGGACCTCCAGGATGTCCTCGCGGAGGGCAAGCTCGTGGAACTTGTCCCACCACTCCTGCGGGATCATGCCCGGAGGCACCTCCCGCTTGTTCGCCCGGATTTGCGGCTCTAGCACCCAGCCCATTTTTGCTTTTACCCCTATGTCGGCTGGACGTAGACCTTCGAGCCGGTCGTTGCCGCGCCCTGAAGCTCCTTCTGCGGGTAAGCCGACCCGTACACCACCTGGCTCGCCATCACGTCGTCGACGCCGGTGTTGCCATCCTCGCCCACGGTGGAGCGGACGGTCACGTCGGCGCCCTCTACGTCTAGCTGCTCGGCTCGCGCCTCCATGATTACGAAGTCGCCGTCCGCGTCGACCGGATTGTCGGTGTCATAGTTGCCACCCGACGCGTCGGTCGTAAGCTCGCCCGAGCCTGTACCGGACGTGTCCTGCGCCGCTTCCAGGCGGCACTGGTCCAGATCGTCTGAGCTATCCCAGGTACCTAGCTCGACGTAGGTGCAAACACGGACGGCGCTTTTTAGGGTTCGCCATGCCGTGCTCGCCGTGGTGCCCCCGACATCGGTGCCGCTCGGGCTCACGATGTCGAAGACCGCATGCTCCGAAAGCCTATTGCTCATGTCGTCTCTCCTATTGCTCAGGTCCCAGCTAATCGCTGGTCCTCACTAGGCTCGGGTTGCTACCGACAGGAACGGGGTCAGGGTATTAGAACCGTTCCGAGGCGTCAGAGCCGAGTCGATCCACGGGCGCCCATCCACACGCTGGATGAAGCGGAAGTCGGTCTCGTCTGTGCTGAAGCGGACGTGCTCGCTGGAAGCCATCTCCAACTGCATCCGGTCACCGATCAGGTAGTAAGACGGGTCGACCAGGTACACGTCACCCGCAGTCCCCAGAGTCTCGGCCTTCTCGGTGTAGACCACCGGTCGCCCCAGAAGCATCGGGGTAGGCGCGCCAGTGATCCCGCCAGCCGGGAAGTACATCGGGGCGCCGCCAGTGCCAACCGACAGGCTCATCGTGTAAAGCTGCGGTTGTACGTCCGGGTTCACGAGCCAGATGCTCCGCATAATCGAAGAAGGAAGCATCCGGGCGAACATCTTGATGATGTTCTCCACGACGAGCGTAGTTGCCGCCTGGCCCGTCTCTTTGCCCACGGACACCAGCGCGTCAGCATTCTTGATGCCGAGGGGCTGCCCGCCGCCGATCCCGGCGATAAAGGCGTCGTCCTCAAAGTACGCCAGCGCCTCCGCGAACAGCGTGTTAAGCAGGGGCTCCAGGGTGATCGCGCTATCCCGCAGAAGTTCGTTGCTGATCCGGGTCCCGCCGACCAGCTTCTTAGCCGTCAGGACCGCCTGGGCAAACGTCGGCTCGCTCTGGGTAATGGTACCCGACTCAGGTATCCAGTAGGCCGTCACGCCGCCGTAGACGTTGCTGGCGTGGGTGGTGTCCCGGATGGTAGGGATACGAGTCGTCAGAGTAGCCATTGGGAGTACCCTGGCGCGGGGCCGTATGGCCGCCGCCTCAAGGGACATCCGCAGTAGCTCGGCGCGGAACTCCTCGGGTACGAGGAACCCGCCCTGGTCGCCCTGGCTCTCGCCGAGTACCTTCACCCTGGCGTCTAGCCCCTGCCTCGTAATGTGAGGGGAAATCGCCCTTGCGAAGTCGATGAAGTCCTCGAACTCGCCCGCGTCCATGCCCGCCCCAGTACCGTTAGCGGCGATCTGGCGGGCCTCTTTGCGTGTCAGCTCAAGGTGCTTATAGATGGCCATACGGTCGGATCGCGTAAGGCCCTGCTTGCCCGCGGCGCTCGGGTCCATAGGCACCCGCTTGACGGCCTCGGGCATGATGGTCTCGTTCGCGTCGTAGAACTCTTTGAGGCCATTCGCCACGCCCTCGGCGATCTGCTTATCGATATCGGGGTCGTGTTTGCGGTGGAGGGCGGCGTATTCCTCCATAAAGGATCGAAACTTCGCCTGGTCCTCCGGGTCCGTGCTCATAGCCCACTTAGCGACATGACCGCCGCTTAGCGCCTCCTCAAGCTCCTCAGAGGTCCGAGGTATTGCCTTAGTGACCATTTGATATTCCTCCTAATGGACGCCGTTAAGGGCTTCGCGTATTACGTCGGCTGCATCCGGCGCCATCGGGTGCCCTTCCACCCCTAAGCGCCGGTCGAGGGCTTCGTCAAGGCGTTGCATAACTGCAATGTGGAACACATCGGCGAACGCCCGCAGCATGTCCTCGGTGACGCCGATGTCGATTTCAGGGACCTCCCGGAAGGCCGTCAGTTCGGCCTGTAGGCGCTCCAAGCCGCGTTGAAGCTGTGCCTCGGTGAGCGCCAGGTCGCCAGACGAGGTAGCGCCTTCAAGTAGAGCATCGTGCTCCAGGGTCTCCACGTACTCGCGGAGGCCGGGGTGGACACCGGCGAAGCCCTTGGCTAACTGTAGCGCCTCAGGGTTCGACGGGATGGTCACCTGGGAGATTTCGAGGAGTTCCTGGCCCTTGAACTCGTAGTTGGGCCACCAGTCGGAGGAGTCCTCCAGCTTGACGGCCTTCTCCATGTCGGGAACGAACCCGACGGAGTAGGCGGCCTTCCCACGCTTTGCAAGCTCCCAGCCCCAATCAGCCTCCTGGTTCCCAGCGTCCTTGTAGTAGGTAGCGACGCCCTTCAGTTCCTTGGCCTGCCTGTCGACGGACACCGAAAGCTCCCCGATCTGGTTCGTGAGGCCCCGATAGTTGTGCGAGGAGAGGAGGACATTATGGGTGCGGAAGGTCTTGAGGTCCCAGAAGCTCTGACGGATGATGTCGCCGTCGCGGTCCTTCGCCTCGGTGGAGAAGACCGCGGAGACGGTGCCCTTGTCCTCGTCGAGGACCTTCGTGGTGGCGGTGACGAACTTGACGCGCCGGTGCTGGGGATCAGGGATAGGCAGAAGGAACCTGCTCAGGTCCATAGTCCCCTGGGCAGGCCCGGTATCGTCTATATCGACTCGAGGATCGACGCCAGGGATGCCTTCGCCGCCGCTCTTAGCCATGTCGCCTCCTGTTGGGCAACAAAAAAGCGCCCAACCTGTACGTTCCGGTCAACGTACGAGTCGGGCGCTCAAGCGCCGGGAGGGAGGGTGATATGCCCCTGCCTACCTAGCGGGCCACACGGTCGGGAGCATCGGGCGTCTAGCGCACTGGCCCCCGAAAGGGTTCTATATATTGGTTACGCTAATAGGATAACCACAACACTTAGGGGGTTGTCAAGCCTACTCTATGACGTATCTCTCCGCTTTGCACCGGCGGCACCAGTGCTTCGAGCCCTTCGGTACATCCTTGGCCAGCAGAGCGTTGCAGTCGGAGCATCGGAACTCGGGTACGACTCGCGCGATAGGCTTGCCGCAGCCTAGACAATGGGTGAGGCCATTCCGGGCCGCAATCCGGTTTAGGTAGCCACACGGGCATTCCATAATCTGGATGGTTCCGCGCGACTCCTCGACCGCCTGCGCTGCCTCGTCTCCGATCCCCTCCAGCGGGTCGATGTCCGAGACCGGCGCCGTCCGATAGGTGTTCGCGCAGCGACAGTTGGGATGCTGCGGGATGGTGGAGCGCCCGGAGGGGAATGGGTCTCCTACCTTTATCCACCCCGCAGCCTCGTTGGCCCGGCACTCCACTGAGACTAGTTCATCCCCCTGCGTCACCCACTGCTTCTCGTCCTGGTCCTGGATGATCGCCGCCTGCATGGCCCCCTCCCCGAGTGCCGTGGCCGTCTCCGTGCGGGCCACCAAGCTAGCCCGGTCCTTGCTGAAGGCGAAGTCGGATTGGAGCGCACCCTGTAGCTCCCCGAGACTCCGGCCTTCCTCGATCGTCTGCGCTACCAGTTCCCCTACCCGCCGTCGCGTATATGCAACGAGGTTGGCATCGCCTGTCACCGTGAGCAGTTCGGCGCCCCGGTGCTGGGCGTACCGTGAAGCGAGCACCTGGGCCTGCGCCGCCTCGACCTCGGGATAGGCTTCGGCAATGGATAGCTCGAACAGGTCCTCCAGTTCGGCCACGGTGTCGTCGCTGTACTTGCTCCACCAATCCCAGTCGTATCCGTTGACATCCGACTCCTCGATCTTCGCCACCGGTGGCAAATCCTTGGTGAAGTCGCCAATCGTCTGTATGCCCTTGAACTGTTCCAGATATGCAACAAGGGCACTCGACTCGGTAGCCAGGCGATCGGACCACGACTGAGCTATCAGACGCCGCTGGCTCGCGACGGACTTCGTATCGAAGGCGTCCAGGATAAGGCCATTGAACTCGGCGACCGGGAAGGACCTGCGGGGCGGCTTGGCGCTCAGGGCAAAGGGTAGCCCTCCACCGGTGGGCTTGAACTCGTCGCCGTCGTCCACCTCGCCGTAGCCGAGGAGGCCACGGGACTCGTTCAGGGTCAGGATACCTGTCGCATAGCCGTCCCGCGCCTCCAGGAGGTCCCGATCCCGGTCCTGGGGTGTCGGGTCCCGGAAGTCGAAGGTCAGGTCAGACGGTCCGTATGTGGGCAATAGGCGCCTATTCAGCGCCCGCCGGAAGCGCCGCAGCCTGGGGCGCACTATCCACCTGCTGAAGGCCACCTCGGCCGCCTCGGCGTTGGCCCGGTTGACCGACTCGCTGATCCCCAGCATGGCCAGGGGCATCCCGAAGGCGCCGAGGATAATGTCACGCTCCAGGCGCCGTAGCTGCTCCATTTGCATATCGCGCTGGGTGTACTTCCGGTCGACCCATTTGCCCTTCTCCAGGATGGCGATGCGATGGGCATTGGCGACGCCCTTGTGCTGCTCCCTCCACCGCGTGATGTAGCGTTCCCACGCTGTATCGTCCATTGTCTGGTCAAGCTCGATCACGCCGCCGGGCTCGGCGTTGTTCACGAAGAAGTTTCGTGTCCACTGCCCGGCGTACTTCTCCGATTCGAGGTCGTATATGAGGGCCTGCACCGGCCCGAGGCCCCGGTAGGGGTTCAGCGGGTGCGGCATCCGAATGAAGATTACGTCGTCGACGTCCAGTGGGATGCGCTCGGACCCGATCACATAGAGGTAGCCCTGGATGAACTCGTCGGGGTGAGGGATCGGCCGGATGCGGTCGGGGCGCATAGGCCATAGCTCGACGGGCCTGCCCCTGGAATCCCGCAGGATCAGCCACCAGCACTCCCCGGTAAGGTCGAGATGCTGCTGGCACGTCTCCAGGAACTCCTCGCGTCCGTAAAAGGGGTTAGGCTGCTCCCAGAGGTCGAGGACGGGGTGGGACTCGACCTCCCGGCGGTCGTCGCCGGTCCCACGGTACAGGGTCCACTCGTTGGCGCCGACCCCTTGGCTAATCCGGCTGACCGTGGAGAACAGCCATCCGACATCGGCGTACCGCTCCATGTTGGCGGTGGGGCTCTGACCAGGCTGGCCACCACCGAACAGGCCGCCCATGAAGCCACCGACGAGCCCCAGGTTAGGGGCCATCGGTATCCGGTCCGGTGTCGCTGCCCTGATACGGCTCTTGAGGTAGCGCCCCATAAGCCCTACCAGGCTATCTGATCGTTCTAGCACGACGGTCGCCTCCCCCTTGCGAATCCCCTCTCAGGTTGTTGCGGAGGCGACCGGGCCGCCGCAGTTACGCGTAGATGTCCACCGCGCCGTTATCCCGCGGGAGCCCGATGGCGGCGTGGTGGTGTCCCTCATGTCCTGAGCCTCGGCGCCTTGTCCCATTACGAATAGAGCACCAGTACATCATCGCACCCACCCGACCCGGCGCGGCGGCCAGTAGCGGAACGAGACGCGACCAAGGACCTTGTCGATTGGGACATCCGGGTAGTCGACCACGTCCCGGTTGTCACTGCGGAGGTCGGCGACAACACCCCGTCCCCGGCCGACGGTGAACGTGGTTATCCTCTTCACGACAAGGTCGAGGTCCACGATAGGCCGAGCGATCACGACGCAAAAGCTGAGCCGGTACCGCACCACGACGCAGCGATCACCGGGCTGGAGCGTCGGCGTCATGGACGTCCCGACCATCTTGACCAGCCACGGCCGCCTCATGCGTTCAGCCCCGCCGCCATCGCCGCGCCCTGTGCCGACTCGCCCACGACCAGCCCCGGCGTCTGGTGGGGGCCTTCGTGCTTCGGTGCCCGGCTCCCTCATAATCTCCTTCAGGACCTGGTATGCCCAATGCCACGATCGACAACGCTTCATGGCTAGACTTCCCCAACGTCGAGCAGAGTGCCCGACCGCTCGTAGATTTGGCCTAAATGGAAGACCGCCTTCAAGCAACTCTCGATAGGGTGCTCGGCTAGGAGCACCGCGAACATCGCCGCAAACTCCTCCTGCATTTCCGGGGAAGGCACCAGTGAGCCCTCCTCGATCACGCCAAGGGTATGCTCAAACGCCTTCAGACGGGCGGCGTGGCTTTCGTCATTCATATAGACGAGTACCACACGTCAAGCACTTGGCTCCCCTCGCGGAGAGTTGCCCGAGTGGCCGAAGGGACTCGTTTTAGAAGCGAGTGGGGTGGCTTTGATCGGTGCCCCCACCTCCGCTTGCCCGTCGACAAGCCCTAGCGTAATCAAACGAACCTCACGCTTGGCTCCCCCTCCAGCATAAGCTCGGACAGGCCCCACACGACAGCATCGAGGCGGTCCGGCGACGCTTCCCCCGGCTTGTTCTCCCAGGTGCACATCTGATCTTCGAGGTCCGGGAACTCCCCGACGTGGTGGACCTTGCCCTGTTGGTACAGTGCCGCTACCGGCTCCGCACGGGTACGTTTCCCTCGACTCGCGTGGACTAGCTGAACCGGCACCACCATACCACGATTTCGAGCGGCGACGCCGATGGTAATCTCCACCAGTTCGCCGCCGTTGTTCGCTTCTGCAACGATGGTGTCGGCCTTTAGCTCCAGGTAGAGGTCGATGGCCCGGTTAGCCCAGTCCAGCGGCGACATCCTGCCCGAGGCGTCCCGGAAGACGTAACCGTGGCTGTTCTCTCCGATCCCAGCCGCTACGATTCCCGCCTCATCGCTCTCCTCGGAAGTCGTAACGTTCGGGTCTATGGCTACCACAAGTCGTCGGATATTGTACTGCTCAGGTGTACCAAGCGCCACGCGCCGATCGTCGATCCAGGCCCGCTGCCATAGCGCCCCCTCTAACTGCTCTATCAGCTCGGCGTATATCTCCTGACGCCCTAGGTTGGTGCCCTCGTACTTGCGGATGATGGCGGCGAAGAAGGACGGGGGCAGGTTCGCCATGTTGTCGTAGGTGGCGCCCCTGGTGGTCACGGTGCCCGGCTCCCTCATAATCTCCTTCAGGAGCTTGATGGGCTTCGGTGTCGTGGTGATGGTGACCCTCGGTGCCTGCCCGAGGCGAAGGCCGAATTGCAGGTTGTTCCACGTCTCCCGCGGGTATTTCCACGATCCCAACTCGTCGCACCATGCCTCGTCGAACTGGGGGCCTCGTAGCTGGTCGGGCTCATAGGAGCTAAAGCAAAGCGCGAAGGCACCGTTGGGCCACGATAGCTTCCGGTTGGCCTTGTTGTAGGTTGGCCGTTGATGCGGTGGTGAAACAGCGATCAGGCCGGACTCCCCCTCGATCATCGTGTCCCGGATGTCCGCCGGTGTCCGAGCCACCAGCGCCCACCTGCCCGAGCGACCAGAGTCTACGCCGTCACGGACTGTCTCGGCGCCCGTCCTCGTCTTCCCCCAACCCCTCCCCGCTAGGATCAGCCACGTCAGCCATGCCCCCGGCGGCGGCATCTGCTCCGTTCGCGCCCAGAACGTCCACTCGTATAGGAGGGCTCTCGCTTCCTCCTCCGGCAGAGAGAGCACGAGTGCCGTCAAGGAGTCCTTCTGCTTCAGCCTGCTCAAGTCTTCCAAAGTGGAGACCGAGCTTATCGAGGAGGGCTTTCCTGGGGTCGTCGTAGACGTTGAGGTCGATTTCACCTGATACCTCGTGCCGCTGTGCGTTCTTCCACCGCTCCGGGCTCCGGTTGTATAGCCAAACCTGCTGCGCCGTTACGTTGCCGCCGATCGCCGAGAGGTACATCGCCCCCTCGACGCGCTCGTTCGCCGTAGTCTCCGCATAGGATACGTCCTCGGCGAAGGCCGGATACTTGTGCATGTGCTTCTCGACGGTCCGGGCGTTGACGCCTACCTGAGCCGCGCACGCCATCCGACGCCCACCGGCGGTAAGGAGCCGGATGTACTCCTTCTTCTTTACTGCGTCGAACTTTTCGATCCTACCCATCGACCAGCACCGCCTTCTGGCCAGTGTAGTCTTCCCAGCGTCGGATTGTGACGTCGCAGTAGCGAGGCTCAATGTCCAAAGCATAGCACCGCCGCCCTAGGCGCTCCGCTGCGATGATGGTTGTCCCAGATCCGACGAAGGGCTCGTAGACATCGCCCTCGTGGTTGCGTATCGGGCGCTCCATGCATTCGAGCGGCTTCTGGGTGCTGTGCCCTCCCTCGACGTTAGCGTCTAGCGGGATAGCCCATAGCGTCGTCTGGGATCGATCGCCAGCCCATGCGGCGGTCTTGCCCTTTCGGACGGCATACCAGCACGACTCATGCTGCCAATGGTAATGACCTCGCCCGATTGCGAATCGTGTCTTGGCCCATACGATTTGGGATCGCGTCTCGAACCCCTTGGCCTTTAGGCTTTCCTGAACCTCTTGCGCCGTCGCGTCATGCCACACGTAAGCAACGGCGCCTGGGAATAGCGCCCATGCCTCGCTCCAATCGGCCCGGTCGTCGTTCGTGACGGTGCCGACTCTTGGGCCTGTCCTGGCAGTTAACCCAGCGTCGGCGCGCCAAATCGCGTCATAGCTAACCCCATAGGGCGGGTCGGTCACCATGAGATTAGGCGTCACCCCACCCAGCAACGCCCCCACGTCCTCCTCGTCGGTCGAGTCCCCGCACATCAGCCGGTGCTCGCCGAGCTGCCACACCTGGCCCCGTTGCACCGTTGCAGCGTAGTCGTCCGCCTCGGCTGCATCTATAGCGGCGCCAGTGTCGTGGGTTTCCTCTTTCGGGTCCTCGGGCAACGTGAGCGTTGCTAGCCCACCATCTGCGACGGACGCAACGAGTTGCGACAGGACATCGCTGTCGAATGCGGCTGCATCGGCAAGGGTCTTGATGGCATCGGTGTCCGCCTCCGCCATCGCCGCCAAGGGGTCCAGCGTCAGCAGGAGCTTGCGGGCCTCGTCGTCGTCGAGGTCGAGTACGAGCACCGGGACTTCCGTATCCGGGGTGGTCTCGGCTCGTAGGTGCCCGTCGAGTATCTGTAGGCCGTCCGGCGTCTCCCGCGCGAGGATCGCATCAGCGTACCCTATCTCCCCGAGGACCGCTTCAATCGCCCGACGCTGAGCCGGTGGGTGCTGGCGCCAGTTCTCCGGGTGTGGCAGAAGCTCGGACGCCTTGACGGAGCGTAGCTCCTTTACTCTGTTGCGTATCTGCATCATTCCCCCGCGTGTCGCCGCATTACGCCCTCGTCGAACCGAGCAGGCGATACTCGTATCCTCGACCTTCTATGGGCGCTCATAATCCGAAGTACCAGGACCCTATCGCAGCGAGTACACCGGCCGTGGAGCGGCGTGTTCGGGTATGCAACGATGTATAGGGGGCGCTCGTTAGCTCCAGGGCAGTTAGCCACAACAGAATGGGCCTCCCGGGCTGAGATAATGGCGGCGTTCAAGACGATCGTGGGTCACTCCCTTTTGTTCCTCATTGCCCGCCTCCGGCCCTCTGCGGCACGACGCCGGTGCTGTGCTGAAACGTTGAATTGCCCCTCCGGGACAGTGTTGTCCATGTCCCGCTTCGTGTTGCATTTACGGCACACGCCTATCGTTAACGCCTCACCTCGAGGTGGCGGGATGAGGAAATGGTGGACGCAGTCACTCGGCATCTTCTAGCTCGTCATGGCCACATAGCGGACACGGCCCCTCGATAGGCTCCTCGAACTCGGCGTCGCAGTGCTGGCACGTCAAATCGTCGTCGTCATGCCATTCTTCCAGAGTAATAATTGTCTTGTTGGTCCGGTTGTCCGCCCCCGACGTATTCGAGTTCCACTTCACGAACTTCGGCTCCCCGAAGACGCAGTGGTCCGGGCTATCGTCTACTAGGACACCCGCGTCTACAAGCCCGTCGAGGAAGGGCTTCATCCCAATAATCAGATTGTCCAGATCAACCTTCTGTTGATTTCGGAACGTATAGGTTACCTTAACCACGTCGGGCTTGTGTCGGATAAACTCGGCGCCCTCGATATAGCCCCACCAGTTACCGCTCTCGCGAACCTTCTTCGCCCACCGAGCCTTCTCGTACCTATTCGCCCGGCTATTCCCCCTTAGCTGCTCAGGAGGCAGGTAGCCTAGCTCAATCGTCGCCGTGAGGGTCCTCTTATCGTCCCGCCCTATACAGTGCGCTTGGCAACGATGCTTGCGGGTCGGCGAGGTAGCGACAACGTCCATTATTTGCTCCAGGGTCTTTTTGAATCGCTTCTTGAAGGCCGCCCGGACAGCGATCACAACCAGCGCCTCGTTCTTGTAGGGCCAGGCCCAAATCTCCTGCGCATAGGCACGGTTCCTGCGGTCGTCGACGAAGAACTCGACGACAATGTGGTACTGGTCGTCTCGGTAGTGCCACCAGCCACGGCGGAACGTCGACTGATGCGCTCCGCCCTTCTCGTCCTCGCCGCTAAACCAGATACGCCGCGGGTTGAGCGGGCTATCGTACGGCTCGTGCCCGCAATAGGCGCAGGTGTAATACTCCCCGTCGTCGTGGAAGAAGTCCCCTCCGCACTTCGGGCATACCCTAGCCATCGTCGTCATAGTGCCACCTCGTAGATTAGCGATCGCCAGACGCGACGCGGATTCTTGTGTGCCGATATCCGGCTAGATAGTCTATATCGGTCGGTGGGCGCTATATAGCCAAGGGTAGCCGCCCGACGCATCACCGGTCCCATAGCCCTTAACTCGTGGGTTTGAACATCGTCGTCTAGGTGCGGCCATACTTCATCGACGATAAAACTAGGACTAGCCAACGCAGCGGCTCTTACCGCCTCTAGCGCCGCGTCCTTCCACTCCACGCGAGCGTGAGCCTCTACTTGGGCCATCGCCTCGGTTTTTGCCTTGGCGGCTGCCTGCGGATCGAATGGAAGTTGCGTCATGTCATACAGAACCCGGAGTCGCAAGGCAGCTCTAGCTGCTGAGCCCCCTCGTCCTCTGGAATCTTTACGGCCTCCGACAGCGGCTTGCGGTTAGGGTGAACGTACAGGAGATTTCCGGCAGATGCCCGCCGATCCCGGATGTTCGCGTCGACGGCCTCGGCCACCTGCCAATCAGGGCCACCCCGACGCTTCATATCCTTCCACACCGGGATGCTCTTATAGGGGCAGAACACACACGACGACTTAACAGGGACGGGCAGGTGGTTTCTTTCTAGCCACGCCTTGCACTCGGCCCGCGTCATGCGCGCGTCGATAAGCGGGTAGACGTTCTCAATATATTTCACGTCCGAGTCCCGCATCCGCGTCCACTCGTCGAGGCTAATACCCTGGAGGCTATGGACGGCGCCTGGGGTTGCCTTTATCCCCCGTTCAGTCATGACTTGGCGGAGGTACTGCCGGATTGGCGCTATCTTCCAGTCATGAGTACACTGTCGCCTAACTTGGCCCCTTGCCCCCGTCTGCGTATCGGTCGTAAAGGCCGGGATTGACACTGCGTTCGCCCATTCCTCGCGCACAACGTCAACCCGCCTAGCCGTGACCGTCACCACTTTGACGCCTTGCTCGCCCAGCCAAGGCGCCCACTTCTTAGCATGGGCGTACGTACCAGCGTGCTCGTAGGTCGTATCGGCGTGGATGGCGTAGTCCACGGGCTCAAGCTCCCCGAGCGCCGTCATGGCCGCCAGCGTCCAGGACTGGACGCCCCAGCCGAGCGATATAATACGTAGATTAGCCATCTCGCACCTTCATCGGACGACCGCGTAAGTTTGCTGCTTCATCGGTTTATCCGGTGGCCCCTTGATATAGGGCGCGATCCAAATCAACCGATGCGCTTTTTCCGAGGGATACCACTGAGCCCGGATGTGGCCACTCACCCACCACTGGTGATTAAAGCCGGAAGCACCACCGGTAGCTTGTTGGGCAGCCCCGCTCGGAGTCGGCAGCGCCCGTCTCAGTACGATCGTGCTGTGCGAGGCGTCTTCTTTCCTGACAGCCTCGACACGGCGGCGGATGGTGCGAGGCAACGGCACCGATGCTTTTTCTATGTACGGCGAGTTGATAAACGCTAGCTTGCGAAGGACTGTTTCAGTCCCTCGAATCATCCCCCCCGACCGAAAATCGTCGGGATACGTCTGGCCGTATTTGATGGTGCCCCCGACGATTGCGTATCGGTCCTCTGACGGTGCTTGGATATCACTAAGTATATCGAGTTGATCGCCACGGTCCACAAGCAGCATCCAATTCATATCGCCGCCCAGGCTCTCGCCGGTCGCAGCGTTCCGGACGCGGTGCGCCGTTTCAGTCGACATAAACATGATCGGGTGGGGCATTGCCCGGCCGATCACATGGCGCGGCAGCGGTAGTTCACGCGCCACCGCGTCAATCTCGTTGCTCCAGTAGTATGTAGCCGCCATCATCAATAGCATCCCGATAGTGGCCCTGACCCATGCGTGAGGCTGCTCAGTGCGCCCACCAAAGATGTCTAACTTTAGCAAACCACTCGTTTCAGGAAAGGCCAGCATTGCCACAGTGTAAAGCCGCTCCCCCTGAGCCATCCAGGGAGCGGTATGGCGGAAGTCGCGGCCAGTCTGTGTATGTGCCAGAGCCGATTGGGCGTATTGTTGGAACAGTGGATCGCAGCGTACGCGTTCGGCTAGCCGGTCCAATAGGCGCTGCGTCGCAGCCGTATCGTTCTGTGCAGCTTCCATAAACCGCTGCATTTCCGGCAGGTCCCGCGCCGCCAAGAGTTGGTCATAGTCCTCGAAACTAACCATGCCGACAGCCCCGCTGAGTGAAGCCTAGGCTGAACGGGTAGTCAGGGTAAATCGAGTAGTCGTAGTACTCGTACTTCTCATCGCCGATGAACTGCTCGACCGTGCGCCAGTCACCAGTTCCGGTGCCGCCAACGATAGCCTCGGGGTAGGCCGCTTTCAAGCGGTGAACAACAGGATCACTCCAGCGGAAGATAGACGACCCGTACACAGTGTCGTATCGGGGTTCAAACATACTGGGCGATGGCGTTCGGGCCAGCACCACTTGGTCTCCACGGTTCCGGTGCCAATGGGCGAGTTTCATCAGAGCCAGGTTAGGCAACTTGCCGTCGATATGGACCAGCCTTACGGTCTTCACGTACGTTTCAACCTGTAATCCTCCGCCTCGCACCAGATCACCCGCACGAACTCGGGATTGGTCCGGTCGAATGCCAGCAGCGCCGGGGTGGTCTTCGCGAAAGAGATAATCACCGAGTCGCCTTCGATCCCGGAACGTCATTCGTCGACATTGCTTACCTCCTGCTGTGTTTGGTTAAATCCCCAACGGTAGCGACACTTGGGCCAGCCTCTTTTCAGCCAGCGCCAGGTAGTCAGCATTGAGGTCAACGCCGATGGCTCGACGCCCGAGCTTCTGAGCCACGACACAGGTGGTGCCGGAGCCTGCGAAGGGGTCGAGCACTGTGGCACTTA
>Ga0208315_1000322_pt1 | contig 38457 bp, 52 predicted proteins | sample MalvireepMed_215_FD_184239 | JGI IMG/M metagenome (GOLD analysis project Ga0208315, IMG submission 184239) | Marine viral communities from the Global Malaspina Expedition - Malaspina viral metaG DeepMed_215 (SPAdes) (version 2) | ecosystem: Environmental > Aquatic > Marine > Oceanic | place...
TCACCCCCACCACCCCCGTCACCACCTACCCTGCGGCGGCTGGTAGTAGGGCCGCAGATCAGCTCATTCGTGGAGAGGAAGAGTTTTTTCTTTCGACGTTTGATGATCAACTCGCCGCCGCAAAGGCAACTGAGAGAAGCGCACGAATAGCATTACGAAATGCTGAGACTGCGTTACGGGGGAAGACAGCCAAGAAGGCATTAACACAGAGGGATTTGGCCATTGGAAGGCAACTCCCTGAAACCACACCTGGGAAGGTTGTGGAGGAAGCCCCTCCCATTGGGAGACAGGCTGTTGCGGAGGTTGTGGAGGAAGTACCCGCCCCCGTCACCCCCGACCCCGACGATGTTCTTGTTCGTCTCATAAGGGATCGCACGCCTGGCGAGGCACCCACCTTTACTCTCTTGAGGCTATATGAAGGGGCGATTAGTGCAGCTAAGACCGAGGCAAGGCTGATCGTAGACGAGGGGGGCAACCGTCTGAAAGCCGTTGGTATTGGAAAATTTGTGGGTGAACGGCTTGTTCCGCGTGTCCAAGACATCTCGAAACTGGATGAACTCTTCAACGCACTTCACAACGCTAGCGAAGTTACTGCGGGTAGGCTGAGAGTAGCCGATGAGTTGGCTGACGACTACGCTCGGCTCCGGGAACTCACGGACTGGGAAGAGTCTATGCGGTTGGACTTCGACCCTGAAATGGCAACCGTACAGGACTACTTCTACCGTGGCTGGAAGGTTCCCGAAGGAATGTTCGACGCCGCTGGTACTCAGGTTGGTCCACGGCTGGGAACAAAGCCTTCGTTTGCACGGCCTAGAGCCAATGCGACTTATCAACAGATGCGGGACTTAGGTTTTGAGCCCCTGTTCTGGAATCCGTATGAGCAGTGGCGCGTCTCTCGCTTGCAGGGGGTGATTCACCGGGAGCAGACACGTCTGGTCCAAGACTTAAAACAGATTGGACTTGCTGTGCCCCATTCGGGAGGCCCTGTACCTAAAGGCTGGCGTCTTCCAGAGGTTGGACCGGCCTTTGAGGGGAAACCGTTTGCGGCCAATCTTGCCGACGGAACGCAAACGACGATGTATACCAAACGGTGGATCGTTCCCGAAGAGGTGGCGAAACTTCTCGATAGCATCTACGGAAAGAGGCCTGATCTACACTCAGTCCGTGTCGGCGGCAAGGACATTGACATTATGAATGTCATTGATGCTGCCGTGTTCATTCCCAAGCGTGCCAAACTCTTTGGCTCTCTTTTCCAGCAGAGGGACTTCTTGCAGCGCAGTTTAGGTGGGGCCTGGAGTGGCATGGTTGATGCACTCCAGGCAGGCGAACCTGTACAGGCCGTGAGACACTTGGCCATCTGGCCCAAGTCAGCCGTGGACATCGTACTAGCGAATCTTGGACCACGCGCCCGTACTAAGATCAGACAGCAACTGAACAGCACCGACTCTATTATTGAGGGAAGGCCCGGTGTTCATCTACGCGGTATAGTGAAAGCTGGTCTCTCGACTATCGACGTAACAATCATGCCGGGCAACATAGACGAGGTAGCCAGAGAAGTAGCAAGCGAGTCTGGCTTCTTGGGTGTCAAGAGAGTCGCTCGCGCCGTTATCGAGATCGAAAGTGCTATGCGCCGAGGCTTGTTTGAGGGAGTCTACCCAGCGGCACAGATCACAGACATACGCAATAATATCGCACCGATGCTCGCTAGGCAGTATCCGTCCCTGACCGACGAGGCCCTGAACGGTCTGATCGCACAGGTCACTAACAAGCGGTACTCTACGATCCCTGCCTCCCAGAGCGTTCTTCAGAATCGCGCTTGGCGCGAGACGTTTAAGAGAGTGTTCTTCTCCATTGGTGAGAACGAAGGACTGCTCCGGCAGGGAACGAGCACCTTCCACGGGCCGGAGAGGGCGTTTTGGCGCAAACACTGGATTGGGGCGTATCTATCCCTGATAGCCACCGCTAACGTGATCCACTTCGCTTCCACCGGCAAGATGCTGCCCAAGGACAGGTACTCACCTATCTCCAAAGATCGTTTTGGCCCCTTGCCCTTTGGTTTTAATATCAACTTCGCATCCCCCACCCTCCCTTTTGTGGGCCGTGGACGCAACGAGCTTCTTCTTGATCTTGCTGGGCAGTTAGACACGGTCTTCAAGATACTTGACCCGATATCGTTCATCTCGTCTAGGCAATCGGTGCCGATTCGAGCAATTCAGAACCAGTTCACAGGTAAAGACTTCTTCAACCAGCCGATAGATGAGGTGGGGCCCGGTGGCTTCTTCTCCCGTACCCTCCAGTTGCTCAGTGATACGCTCGCTCCCATCGGGATCGGCACGTCCGCATTGCAGATTCTCCGGCAGCAGGTTCCTGCGACGCAGGCTCTGATACCACCGTCTGAGGAGCGGGGAGGTACGCCTCTACAGATTATTCAGGCCACTGGTCTTAACGTCAAAGCTGCAAGCACGAAGAGAATGTTAGAGGAAGAGGCTGCGAGGATGTTCCCTGGAGAGCCCTGGGACACGCTGACGCCGACGCAACGCGATAAGGTTGTCTCTAAGCCCGATATCGAGAAGGAGCTTATGCTCCGGAATGAGATATCAGTTGCGCGGGGCAGCGACATCGCGATTTACTATGCGGAGAGAGACAAGATCAATGAGGACCGAGACGTACTCATAGCTGCGTTGGCTGAGAGAGTCGGTCCGAGTCGGGAGTTCGTGTTGGCGCTTTCTCAGCATCAGGGAGACCGTGCGGTAGAGTTGCGGGCTCTACGCAGATTAAGCGAGAAGAACATTAAGGACTTCTCCAAGCGGGAGGTACGCACCAGCAAGGCAGACATAGCGTTGGCGGATTACTATAAAGCTCTCTTTGAGACTCAGCCGCCCTTGGAAGACCCTGTCACTTTTGATTATGACTTTGCCCGACGAGAACAGATTCTCAAGGACTGGCGGGACGAGCATTCCGATGTAGCCGATGCTGTCCTGGAGTTCCTGCGTCGGAACGAACATCCCCTGGTGCGAGAACTCAGGGAAGACAGGGATGTGATAGCAGATTCTGGTTACTGGGACATCACTGATACCTTGATCGACTCCCAAGGAATCCGTGATCTCTGGGAACGGTACCATGAGGAACCCAAATCAGACCGACCGGTCTTCCTCAGAAATTTGATGAATAAGAACCCGGAACAACATATGAAGTTCATAGACGCCCAAGCAGTGATCGACCGTTTTAAACACGCTAAACGTACTACCAACTGTGATCTCGACCGGAATCTTTTGAAGTGGGGCTACGTCTCCGTTCCAAAATGTAAAGATGTCATAGAAGAGCTTCGGGCAAGGCAGCTCAAGAAACTACGAGAGGATGGATTTAATCCTGACCCTGTGGAGGTTATGGGTAATGGCTCAAGTACAGGACGTGCGTTGCCCTAATTGCAGCAAGAAGCTGGCTGAGAGGCTGGAGGGCACACTGGTGGCTTTCTGCCGTGGGTGCAAGAGGATTGTTTCTGTACATCACCCCAAGCCCATTGCGGACTTGACAGGGGAACTGCGTCCTGTCAATACTTAGGTGCTGTAGGCAGATAATCGGATAGGGACTGAAGTGCGCTAAGTCGCCTCGTAAGGGGCGACTTCTCTTTTACGGCGATTCCCTATGTATGGGAGATGCTGGGAGGGATAGATGGTACAGGAAGAGAAGTCAGATTCGCTCACTGATGAGGATGCCTCCTCAGAGGAAGGCGAGATTGACTACAAGGCGATGGCAGACGCCGCTATTGCTGAACGCGACAAGGCTCAGACGAGGATCAAACAGCTAGAGGATGCTGGCAAATCCCGTCAGAAGACTTGGATGCAGCAGCAGGATCGGGACAGGATGCTATTGGGTATCCAGGAAGAGGTGAAGTCGTCCAGAGAGATCAATGCCGCGTTGGTAGATGCCTTGACCAGAGGCGATACCGACGAGTTGGCTGGTAGAGTACGGGAGATCGAAACAAAGTCAGAGGCGGCACGGACCGGGATCGATAACAGAGAGATAAGCACTTCTCTGGTGAACACGATCTTCCAGCAGGCTGAGGATGCGGGATTAGACCCTCAGACAGCACCGGAGTTTGAGGAGATACGCGCTGAATATGAGGCCATAAGGTCCAGTCCCAATCCCCAGGGCCTGACAACAGAGCTATACCAATTGGCCCTGAAGGCCGGACAGATCTCTAATGATTACAAATCAGAGTCGAACTTCAACAATCGGATCAAGGAGATGGAGGAGAGGTTGACCAAGGCCCAGGATAATGCCAAAGAGGTCGCCGACAAGGCTGAAGAAGAGGGTTTCATAACCGATACCGGCAGGAGCACTCCTGTTCCGAGGCCCACGACCAAAGCACAGGCGGCCAAGCTATACAACGAGGGCAAGATCACCTCCATAGAATACGCTAAACATAGGTAGGTAACCCATGCCAGTAACAACTGCTTCTGACCTAGACAGTTTGATACAAGTAATAGTCGGAGAGATGCGTTTCACCGCACGTCACGCGGTGCCGATGGCCAACCTGGTCACTCGGGTGGATATGCCGGAGAACAGAGGGGCGCCTTTCGACCTCCCGAAGCTAGACACGTTGACGGCAGTGAACCTCACTGAGGGCGTGGATGTCACCTCCTTCGAGACGGTCACGGACACAGATGTGTCCATAGATCCGACGGAGGTAGGGGTGTTCGTTGCTCTTTCGGACAGGTCTCTCAGAAGGGCACCGACAGCTTTCGAGTCGGCGGTCGCAGGAGAAGCGGCCCGTGCTTATGCCTACAAGCTGGACCTCGACCTATTGAGACAGTTGGACAGCTTCAGCACCAGCCTTGTCGGTGCGAATACAGCGGTTGGTATAAACCACTTGTCAGCAGCCAGGTCGAGGGTCAAGGGTGGCTCAGAGCCGGGACAGGGTCCTGTTCATGTGGTCTTGCATCCTTACGGGATAAAGGACATTGTGGACGATCTCGTTCCTGCGGTCTCTAACTCCATTCCGGCGGGTATCTCGGACGATGTCACTCGTCAGTACCTGACTGAGAACTTCGTCGGCAACACCAAGCTCTACGGTATGAGTGTCTGGGAAGACGGGAACATAGAGATAGATACTTCGAACGATGCCAAGGGCGGGGTGTTCTGTCAGAACGCCATCTTCCTGGCAATCACGATGGAGCCCACGCAGGAGAAGCAGAGGGATGCCAGCTTGCGTGGTGACGAGGTTGTGGTCGTTGGAGAGTACGGGTATGCGGAATGGCTGGATGCGGCGGGAGTCGAGATTTACCACGACGCGACAGCCCCGACTGCGTAGCGGGTGTAACGGGTAGTTATCAGCGACCTGAAGAAGGGCCTGGGTCGGGAGGGGAGGCCGGTTAGGCCTTCCCTCCTCTGGCACGCCAGAAGGACAAAAAGGAGAAGTCCATGCCATCAGGGATAATTTACGGTAAGCCGGGAGAACAGTTCCAAGAGCATCAGTACAAGCGCCACAACTTCGGGACCAAGATGTACATCAACGATAGCGTCTGGGTCTATGCACAGATGGGTCCTACTGTGGGTGTTGCTGGGAGTTTGTACCAGTCAGAGGCGGTCACGGCTAACTGGAACTCGAAAACAGTGGATACGGCCAGAGCAGTTGGTGCTACCCAGATATCGGCGACTATTGGGGGCACCGCCACGGTACAGGATGAGTTCGACGAGGGGTATGTCGTGATCGAGGACGATGCGGGGGAAGGGCACCTCTACCACATAGCCCGCGCATGGAAGGCCGGAGACTCTAATGCGCAAGCCGATGGGAGTGCCGTACAGACGGTCAACCTCATATCGGGCGAGAGTGTCCAAGTAGCTCTGACCACGTCTACGACTCTGTCGTTCTTCAAGAACAAGCTGGACGAGGTCATCGTACATCCCTCGCCGCCTACTGCGGCGGTTGTGGGGGTTGCCATGAAGGCTGTCACCGCTAGCTATTACTGCTGGCTCCAGGTCAGGGGTCCGGCATCGGTGAAGGCCGATGGTACTCTGGTAGCTGGTAGGGGGGTCAGGGCCTCAGAGGACGATGATGGTGCGGTAGCGGCGCTCGACTACGATGAGAGCGGTAGGGACGAGGTCCCGTTGGGGTCGGTCATAGATATCGGCACTGATACAGAACACGCCGCTATCGACCTCAACATACCTGGGTACTAGCCAGTCGCACAGATGACATGAGGGGGCTGGGCCTTCGGGCCCGGCCTCCATCCCAAGCCGAGGAGATTCCGTCAGATACAGAAGGGGGTAGTAGATGGTACAGCAAGGTACAAGACCTACAGTTAGGACCGAGGAGATGATCACCAGCGGGGAGAAGAGACGCTATTGGGACCCGGCAGACGGTCTCTGGACACATCAGTTAGCTGGTAACGCCTCGGCAGAGAGGTTCTATACCCGCACCAAGGGTTTCCTCCTACAACCCCCTGGGGAGCTTGCCATCTATGTCAACAATGAACTCTTAGACAGCAAGCATCCAGACATGAGGCAGAGGGAGATAGACAAACAGAAGGCCTACGCTGGTCCATACCCTGTAGGTGAGAAGAAAACCATATGTAGGTGTAGTCAGTGGTTTGATAAGAACTGCGACACATGGGATGAGCATTATGGCCAATTGGGCCTATTAGTGCATCATCTGGTCAAGGATGAGATGAGCGACAGGGCCACATCCATGACCGAGGATGATATCTCGGCTGTTGTGGACCGTCTGGCCAACGAGGGATACAAGCTCGTTAAGGAAGATGATGGGAATAACGATAATAGTCAAGAGAAGAAAGAACGAGAGTGGGTCTAGCGTGACCTTCGGGTCTCGGCCTGTTCCGAAGGCCAAGATCCATGAGGACCGCAGCAACGTCAGTGGGCGTCACTTGTCCGTTATTGTTCCTATGGCGGAGAGCATGGAGCCCTCAGAACTCAGGGAACACGCGCATTACCTCCGGGAGAAGCTGAAGAGGGATGACATCACAGAGGATTCCATATCGGCCAAGATAGAGAAAGGCCATCATCCCACTCCCAAACCTTCCATGAAGCCGTCCTCGAAGAAAAGAATGGCGGGTGGATAGGAAGTGGCTTTCGGTCCTATATCGGGCGGAGCTTACGACCAGACCGTTACGGCTACTGCGGCAGGGATAGGTAGCGACAACATACCGAACGGTGCGGCGTCTGCTGAGGGATATGTGCGTACAGCGGCAGTTGTTGAGTACAGGGACGGAACGACTCCCACCGCGAGCAAGGGTAGGCAGTGGAACGCTACCGATACCATAATACTCAGGAGCCCATCTGAGATGGATGGCTTCTCGGCTATCAGGCAGTCTGGCAGCAACGCCACAATAAACTGGGAGTTCTATAACAGTCCCCAGAAGAACTCGCCTCCCGGCCTGGGGGTCTAGTTCTGGTCCAGGGACACCGGATCACTCATAGCATCTAAAACCCATATAGGTGATGAGCCCCCGGACATTCGGGGGTGAGCCTGGGCATCGAGCCCGAAGGAGTTCAATAATGTCAAACATCCTCTTGAACGGTCAGGGTTCCGAGAAGCTGACCGTGTCCTCTTCCTCTGTTGGTCTCGCGAGCATCCCCGACGATGGTAAGCGTGCCACTATCCGTGTGACGGGCGACGCTATCCACATAGAGAATGACGGGGGCGCTGCGACCACGAACGACTTCCTGGTCAGAGCAGAAGAGGTGGTCCACTTCACTGATAACAGGTTTGAACTGACCAAGCTACGCTTCATCCGTAACTCGGGCGATGCCGTATTGTACATAACGTACTTCAACTAAGGAGACCGTAATGAGAATTGAAGTACCCTCGGCTTTTTATAACGAAGGGTCTAACTACACCGGACGCATCGCCCAGGCCCTCCACCTTGACGGCGACCTTGCTTTCCAGGGGGCTCAACAAATCTCGACCACTTCAGGCGACCTCACCGTTAATATTGATGGGGACATCATTCTCGATGCTGACGGCGGGGATATCTTCTTCAAGGACGATGGCACCACATTCGGCTCTGCCACTAATACCTCGGGGAACCTCATAATCAAGTCTGGTACGACCACCGCCATGACGTTCTCGGGAGCCGACCTGACAATGAGCGGTGCCATCGACATGGGAAACAACACGCTGACCGGCGGTACGGGCGACCTGAACTGGGACTCCGGCACCCTGTTCGTCGACTCGTCAGCGGACAAGGTTGCTATCAATCGGACAAGCTCTCTGCTCGCTGCACTGGACGTGATAAGGACGGGCTCCTCGGTGCAGATCGCGATCGCGCCGGGGAACCTGACATCGGCGGCAGATGGCGTTGGGGCAAGCATCCACTACCAGGGCAACACAGCCGGTCAGTCGATGATCGACCTGGCGGGCGTGTGGGAGGCTGACGCGACGAGTGCCTCCTTCAAGGTCGAGACCCGCAACGCTGGCACCATGCAGCAGCAGTTGGTCATCAAAGGGGACGGTGAGGTCGATTTCAAGAGCCGTTCTCCCGGCCTCTCCAACATCGGCGCAGCGGGTAACGACTTCGGGGCCAGTACCCTCGACCTGGCGGCAGGGTATACGATCTCGGGGGCAGGGGAGTTGACCGTAGAGGCTGCGAGCGGCAATCTGAACCTCGGCAATACCGGAAACATGAAATTCTTGCGGGGAGCCTCTACGATGGCGTTGATCGGTGCCTCGGGGATACGGCTGGCGTCTGACACGGCCCACGGCACCACGGCGGGGACTAATCTCATCTCCATCTTCAACGGGACGGCCCCGGTGGGAACTCTGGCTAACGGCGCGAGCTTCTTCTGCGCGTCGGGAGAGATGAAGGTGATCGATGCTGCCGGTAACGTCACTGTCCTCTCGCCACATGATGACGACGGCCAGTGGATATTCGATTCGCGGGACTCGGTGACAGGCCGGGGTTTGCGTATCCAGATGGAGCAGATGATGCGGCGACTGGACGAGATGCTCGGCGGCGGGTTCATCGAGGAGTTCACGGAAGACATAGGAGCATAACATGGCAACTACAGAGGCCCTACTCGAACATCTGACGGCACTACGCAGGGCTGTCACGGATGCGATGGTCTCGGCCAACGGATACAAAGAATATGGCTCTAAACTGACCTCGTCCAACAGGGCGGCACAACTCGCCGAGGTGACCACGGTCCCGTCGGCTAGGCAACACGCCAGTGACTGCTCGATCTGTAACAGTTGGGACGGATCATGAGCATGGGCTCCGACGCATCTCATCTAGATATCACGAATGCTGATATCGAGAGGTTGTTCAGGGAGAACCCTATGGCGTTTGAGCAGGTATGCCGCATCATGGCAGAGCGGCAGCGCGATGAGTCGAGAGCCGAATCAGCCGAACTCAGGGTTGAGTTGACCAGGCTGAATGGTGATAAGGAGGAAGCAGTTGTTGCTGCGACTTCTGACAATAATAGCTCCGACAGTTAATAAGTCGATCCGCCTAATGAAAGAGACCGAGGAGGCCATTCAGAAAGGGAACGAACTCTGGGACGAAGTAGAAGAGGCCTTACACATCGACCGTGACTTACAGGCTAAGTTCCGAGGGTGGCGGAATGAGATGAAGGACGTTCAGCAGGCGCTATCAGACTTCTGGGACTAGAGGGAGTGGCCATGCCCCACAAAACTATGCGTAAGGCTTACAAGTCAACCAAGGCTCATCCGAAGCCAGCGTACAAGTACAAGAAGAAGAAGAAGAAGAGATAGGTCACAATAGCGTATGGGCACGACTACAGGTCTCATACTACGCCAACGGCTCAGTGAGGCTCTCGGGGGATATCACTCGCTGACGGCAGACTCAACCAGCGGGTCGTCTTCTATCACCGATGCCGCTCTGGCGAACATCACCGAGAATGATGACGGCATCGAGTCTGATTGGATAGCGGTGACCTCCGGCAGTGCGTCCGGGGACATCCGGCGTCTGAAGTCCAGTTCCGGGTACACTGCTTCTTCCACAGTGTTGGACCCCAACCAGAACTTCTCTGCGTCTGTGGCTTCCGGGAACACCTACGAGCTTCACCGCTACGACCCCGCACTGCTACGCAACGCCATCAATCAGGCTATCCGGGGACTCTACCCCAGGAATGGCCGTAAGGGGCTGTACAGGCGTTTATTGGACACATCCCTGGCGGTGGACAACCTCTTGCTCAACTCCGACATGGAGACGGGCACATTCACTAGCTGGACCGCAGTTGGGTCACCAACGGTTACGGCAGAGACTACTATATTCAACCAGGGAACACAGAGTGCCAAGGTGGTTGGTGGTTCCGTTTGTCAACTGACTCAGGCACCTCATATCCCGGTAGAAGAGATGACTGGCAGGACGGCCACACTGGAGTTCTGGGTATACACGACTGCTCCCAACACGGCCAGGGTACGATTGGACTGGGGTAGCTCTAACTTCCAGAACTCGGACTACCACTCGGGTAAGGACCAGTGGGAGTTCATGAAGGCCGAGGCGACTATACCTGACAGTGCCACCCAGGTGAAGGCTATCCTGGAGAATGAGGGCGGGACCGTTTACTTCAGTTCGGGGTATCTGAAGGTAGGCAAGCTGACCCGGTACACTATTCCGACTGCGATGCGCGGTGGCCCCAACTTCGTGAATATCCAGCACAGGGCGTCTGAGCCCAACGGGCTCTACTATCCCCTCAACGGGGCGTACTCTTCCGGAAGGCGTCTCAGGCTTGAGGGCACCGGCATACTCAGCCAGCCCACTTCGGACTCTGCGACCACAGAGGTAGACGGCGAGCAGGTGGAGTTGATCGTGGCCGAGGCGGCGCGGCTGTTCTGGATGTCCCGGCAGGGCGACGAGGATGCCCCTTTCGAGATGGCTAAGTGGACGGGCCGTGCGGCAGAACTCAGGGAAGAGGTCGGGATGAAGCTGAGGCCTGCGGAGGTCAGTAATCACTGGAGTATCCAAGAGAACATAGGGACGCGTGAGCTTGTCCTTGAGCCTCACTGACCATGGCTGAGATAACCCTCAACTCGAAGCGTTATTCCGGGGATTTCATAGACCGTCAGACTGCTGAAGCCTTTGCTCAGGTTATTCGCCGCCAAGGCCTCTCGCAGCAGATAGACTTGCAGTCTCCCGACTCCAAGGTGTTCGGCCCTCTCACCGGGGGCTTTGGCCGCAGCCGTATCCCATCTCACCTCTCCAGCGATCCCGCCCAGTACCTACGCTTCTTCGATTCCCGTTGTGAGACCCGCTTCGGCACGACGTATCTCGCTATCCTGAACGAGGACAGTGGTAACAGTGGGCTGGAGGTCATGCGGGCCTCAACTGTGTACAAGGGTAATCTGTGGGCGCTCTGGGGAGCAGCCAATTCTACTAGTAGTGTTACCAGTGAGGCTCTGAGGTGGAGATACTATGACGGCTCCAGCACGGAGTGGGCTGGCGGCACTGAAAGTAATCTGTCAGACCCCATCATAGGCCTGGATTTGATATCGCACAAAGACAAGATGGTCACGCTTTCTGCATACCAGAACGACCACAGGGCCTATCATTCGACAGACGGCTCTACATGGACGGTCTCTGGCACTCCGATCACAGTTAACTTGCTATCTAACAACGTCACGGCAAACGAGGACATCAACGCCGGTATGCTGGCCTCTATCGGTAATGAACTGGTTGCCGTCGTATGGCATGAGGCCAACGGCACGATCACCTTCTTCTCCAGCACAGACAGCGGAACTGCCTGGGCGGACGAGGCTGTGGACATAGGCTCCGGGAACGGCCCCCTCGGCGTTGCGGTATATCCGGGAATAGACGATGCGGACAAGCTGTATGTATTGACGGTGGAGGGCCTGTACGAAGTCGATACCTCTCCGGGGACATGGACTATCCACCAGACTGAATTGCGGAACAGTGCCGGGGGCGACGATTTCAACTGTCGGCGGCTGGTGGTACATGAAGGAAAGCTGTGGATAGCCCTGGGTACATCTACCAGTGCACCGGTCAAGATCGCCACGATGGACACCTCGGGTGGGACACGTCTGTTCAACATCAATATGGGATTGAACGTGCTGGACGGTGTACCCTCAGATATGCTGGGTGGCGTACATTGGATGAAGTCGGTCGAGGATATGTTGTACATCACGGTTGGGGGCGAGGCTGCCAATCGTAACGGTCGCATACTGTGTTACACGGGAACGGATGTGAACGGGTTCCCCCAGTGGCATCATATGTTCCGGAACAGCACGGCTAACCAGGAGGTTCAGTGGATCGACTTCTCGACGCGAGACGACGGGAATGCCAGGTTGCACTTCGCCATGAGGACGGCGGCAGCTACGAGCGATACGGAGTTCCTGGCCGATCCCAACACGAACCCGGCATCTGGGATAAGCGGCAAGACACAGGCCAGCGGTATTATCGACTATCCCTTCATGGATGGGGGTATGCCCACGATACCGGGGATCATCCTCCAGCTACGCGCTGATGCCCGCTCCCTGTCTGCTTCTACCTCCGGGGAGTACATAGCTGCATCTTACGGGGTGAACGAAGAGGCGCGTACCGCCAACACGAACCTGACCAACTCAGCCAACTTCGAGTCTGACGACCTGGACCTTGACGTGGCCTCTGGGGCGGGACTGGCAGGTAGGAGCTTTGGGGTCCGCTTGACCCTCAACCGGGACAGCGGCGACACAACCCATACGCCTGAGCTAGGGTCTTTGGAGATAGACTACATGAAGGTGCCGTCTCTCCGTAAGAGGTTCCTGTTCGAGGTGGACCTAGAGAAGACCGCACGCCTTCCTGGGCATAGCTCTACGGAGCAGGTGATAGCTAACATAAACGCTGCTGAGGCTTTGACCGTACTTCCTGCTCTATCGTACAGCAGGGATGCGACGACATACGTCAAGGTGACCCGTGTGGATGATGTGTTCAAGCTACGGGAGGGAAGTGGGCCGTCGCTTCGGAGGCGTAGCGGCACCTCTCTGATACATATGGAAGAGCCCCTCTGATAATGACAGATAATCCAGAGAAGGAGGTGCCAAATCGCGGGAGTCGGAAGAACGGCAAGGAATCAGTCACCCTTTCGGGCAGAGAACTGATTCAGCTAGTCATCTTCACTCCCGTGGTTTGACCTGTCTTCACATGGCTGTTCTTGGGTGCACGCATAATATGGTCTGCGTCGAGCAATCCAGAGACCTTGGATAACATCGAGGGTCTCCTGACTGCCCTGGCAGTGCTGACGATTCCGGTTTCTGCGGGTCTCGGCAAGATATTTGAGGGCGACAAATGAAGAGAATGAAGCTCGTAGTCAAAGAGCGCCATATCAGTTTCCCCAGGTTACCGTTCATCGGCATCACGCTGCCCCTGGACCTGACGTTCAGGCTACCGACACTCCAAGGGCTGTCCTTCGGGCGCAACGCCAAGGCGATGATCGCCCTCACCATGATCGTGTCTGTGGCAGTCATCTCAGGCGCGGTGTATTTCGCCATCCAGGGCATATCCCCGGCTCCGGTCTGGCCCCAGAGCGCCAGCTATGATGCAGCAGTGGCCCAGAGGCTCGGCCAAGAGCAGATAGGCGTTGGTACCGAAATACCGGATGATGTCCAGACCGGCACCATGACGTTGGAGCTAATCATAGGTTCGGCCAGGATTTCATCCATTGAGTTCAGTGATATGTCCATAGGCGCTGCATCCGGCCTGACGGACGCCATCAACATCTCGGCCACGGACGGGACCAACATCCTGTGTGAGACCCTGCTGCTGGAGGATGTAGAAGCAACCGATTTCACGTTGGCAACCTCCACTGCCTACGCACTGACAGTGGCGACCACCACGGCGGACGGGCTCAGTATCTCCCCTACCCTATCGAGTGACCCGATCCAGTACGCATTCGGCTCCACCCGTGGCGCTCTGAGCGTCCCGGCTGTCAGCGGGGGAACGTTTGACAGACTCCTGATCTCATCAGATGCAACGTCCACCGTCGGCCTTATCAGCTTCAAAAGGGTCAAGGCATTCGGTAGCGGAATCACCATCTCAGGTATCAGGTGCGGGGAGATCATCATCCGTGGGACTGATGCGGACGAGAGCGTATACGGGGACGGGACGGGCATAGATTCTGCCAGCTTCAAGATTGGCGGCTCCGCTGTTGGGACTGTCAAAGTCCAGTCGAGTACGCTCACAGGGAACGTCGAGCGTCCCGTGTCGGTCAAGTGAAGGCTGATCATATAGCCCTCCGAATGGAGCGGATGGCACTGAGCCACTGGTTCTGGCGTTTGATGGCCTCTACGGCCATCCTCGCCACTGTGTGGCGGGTGTACATGGGGGTGCGAGGCTGATATGGACTGGATGAACGGACTGGCTCAATTCATAGGGAAGGTGAGGCCTCAGATATTCTTGGCTTTGAGCATTCTCGGGGTCATCGCATACATCTCGATTCAGGAGAACCTCACCGAGGTGGCGGTTGGGTGCATGGCGGGGATCATAGCCTTGGCGAAGGACGTGCTCCAGAGTGACGCTTGAGCGCATGGCTCAGGTCGCCACCATAGGCATCTGCCTTGGGGTCTGGCTGACATTCGTATGGTTGGTGCTCGGTGCTTAACATAGCAGCGTGGCTACGCTCTCTCCTGGCACATACCGTGCAGGACATCTGGTGTGTCAGTTGTCGGGCACGTCGGAACGTCCTGCGTATTGATGTCGTAGACAGCCCTAGCTCTAAGCGTCTATCGAGACGCCTGATCGGGCAATGCACGACGTGCAACGGGCAAACGTCTACCTATATCGCTCGCTGACACCCTCGGTTTTCGAGTCCCTGACCCCCTCCCCTGTTCGCCTGAAACCTTGTTCGATACCCCCAGGCCTGATATAATTATGGCAATCCCACTACATCAGGAGGTTTTGTATGTCTGACGAAACTGCGATGGCTGAGGTTGATTCGTCGATTATGGCGAAAATCGTGTTAGAGGGTGACCTGTCGAGCTTGGCCCCAGATGAGCGGCTCCAATACTACACGGGGCTGTGCCGGTCGTTGAAGCTGAATCCGCTGACCAAGCCGTTCGATTACCTACAGCTTAACGGGAAGCTGATCCTATACGCCAACAAGGATTGCGCGCAGCAGTTGGTCCGCAACCATAGGCTCTCGTTACAGATACTCTCCCAGGGCAGACTCGACGGCGACATCTACATGGTCACGGTCAGGGCAACAAACGGCACTCAGACGGTAGATGCGGTCGGAGTGGTGAACGTCTACAATCTGCGCGGCGACCAGCTTGCGAACACGATCATGAAATGCTCCACCAAGGCATCTCGTCGGGCCACCCTCTCGATAGTGGGCCTCGGCATCTTGGACGAGACCGAGGTGGAGACGATCCCGAATGCCGCAGTGGTGGATGTGGACTATAGCACTGGGGAGATCCAGACCACACCGTCGATCACTGCCGGTAAAGCGGGGCCCGTGGTGCTGGCACCTAACTCTGATATTGCTGATGTGCCAGAGGATACGCACCCGCTGCTGCTGACCTGTCCCACGCACGATGTGCCCTGGGAGCAGAAGGCAGGGCGGTACGGTGAGTTCAAGTCCCACAAGGACGGGTCCAAATGGTGCAACTTCAACAAGGTGATGAAGGGACTGCTGGCTGACCTCGCCAAGGCGACTGACCGAAAGGTGCCGGTCTTGTCCAAGCTCAGTGACGAGGAGGTGGTGGCCCTACATGACGCATGGCAAACTGCCCCGGTGGCCGAGGAGGTCGTGGAGGATGTGATCGTGGAGGATGAGGTGGCGACGGCAGAGGTTGTTGTGGAGCCAGAACCTGAGCCAGAACCTGAGCCAGCACCCGAGCCAGAACCCGAGGCCGTAGAGGCGCAGATCATCCAGGAGGAAACGCCCGAGGCAGCAGTGGAGCTTGACGGTGACTCCTTCGAGGACCATAAGCTGAGATTCATGGCGTGGCTCGACGAGCATGGCAGAGGCCCCGCACACGTGCGGGCAGTCCTCCGGCATACCACCGCTGATCGCGAGGTCACCGTCACGAAGTGGATGGAGGAACAACAAGAGTTGCATTGGGCCGAAACCCTAACACAGACTGAGAAGTGGAATAAATTACGTGAGCTATGCCTCACGAGTTGGACCAGATAGATGCCGTATGAGATGCGATGCGAATGGTGTGGATGCGCTAAACGCATCAACGACGTGATCAACTACGCGAAACGCCTTGAGAAGCAGCGGTGCCTCAGATCGCCCATCTATACGTCTACGATCATGCAGCAGCGCATCTCTCGACTGAGAGCCTCTCTGCACAACACGATGGGGCAACATCCCCATTGCACCTCATGCACGATCCTGTTCGGACCCGTGCATACCAACGTCGAGTACCTGGACGGGATGTGTAGATGGTGCCACAAGCGCCATAACGACGCGAGGCGAAACACACAGCGACGTAATGGAGGCACCTAGTGCGATACCCTAGCACCCCCGATCCAAAACGCTCTCAGGAACCGATACGGAGGACATCGAGCAACGGATCGAGGACATATACGATAAATGCCGTGGAATATCCGTCGGTCACAACGGTTCTGCAGATCGTGGCCAAGCCCGCGCTGCTCGGTTGGTCGAGAAAGGTGGCCCTGGAAAAAGTTCGGCACACATTGTTGGACCAGATGCGAACAGGGGAGAGGCTCGCAGGCATCACGCCTGGTTGGATCGACACGATGCTCGAAGCGGCCCGGAAGCGCCCAGACGAGGAGCGGGACCAAGCTGCTGATTTCGGACTGCGATCCCATGAGTTGATCGACAGTGTCCTCCGAGGGGAAGAGACCATCGTACCAGCAGACTTGGAGCCTGTGATGGAGGGTTTCGATGGGTGGCAGGCCGAGTCAGGGCTGGACATCACGGCAACTGAGCAGGTGGTCTGCTCTGAGCTTCACGGCTATGCCGGGACATTCGATGCGGTTGCGACCAGGGACGGCGAGGGGGTGTACGTCATTGATTTCAAGACGAGCAACGGCATCTACGATGAGATGTCATTCCAGGTAGCGGCGTATGCCCAGGCCTATGAGGAGCAGACCGGCCAGGAGGTATTGGGCGGGTATGTTGTGCGGTTCGGCAAGCGGAAGCCCGAGTTCGAGACCCGAGAGGTGGACCTTGAGCAGGGGCTATGTGGTTTCTTGGGGGCGCTGGCGCTCTGGCGCACCCTGAGAAAAAAACAGATCTGGAGGTGATGCCATGTGTGATATCTGCGAGAGTAGTGGGATAGATTACGAAGCGCGGTGGCCGTGGGCGGCGTGTGCTCGCCCACCCCGGCCGAAGGCGGAGGAACCTCAGTCTGACGTGCAGTCCCTCATAGCGTCCATAGACAAGCTCATATCCGCCCTGGAACGCCGGGTAGAGGTTGATGCCAGGGTGTCCGCGCCGAGAGCTAATCGCTGGAGTGCGTCGTGATCGTGAAGGTGGCCTACAACAACGGTGAGGTCAAGTCCAGCGTGATGCTGGAGAGCGGACAGGTATTCGTATACCGCTGCGACGGCTTGGGCCGAGAGAAAACGGGCATCCACGGCAGTGTCTCGATCTCGATGGATGGCAGAGAGCTTGCGTGGGGCCGTATCAACCTCGAACGGCAGGAGTCAAGGACGAGTCTGGCGCTGGGCGCGTACAAGGCCTCGGGGATCGGTGACCTGTACCCCGCAGAGGATATCAAGGCGGACCTCCTGAGCTTTTGCAGGCAGGCGTGGCCGGTGCGGTTGGATGGCATGAAGGGCTCGATGCTCGCTGGGGACGCCACATCTGCTCCGCCCGAGTTCCTGGCCAAGCCCCATGTCCTACGGGGAGGTGGCACCCTGCTGTTCGGTCCGCCGGAAAGGGGCAAATCATACACGGCATTGATCATGGCCGTCGCCATAGACGCTGGGGTGAACGGTTATTGGCAGACCGAGAAATCAAACGTGATGTACGTGAACCTTGAGCGGGGCGCGGCGTCAGTCCGGCGCAGGCTGGGGTGCGTCAACACGGCCCTGGGGCTGGACCCTGATCGTGCGCTACTGATCCTGAACGCTCGGGGCTACAGCCTATCAGATGTGCGAGAGAGCATTGACCGGTCTATCAAGGAGAATGGAGTTGAGTTACTGGTATTGGACTCCATCTCGCGTGCAGGCATGGGAGACCTCACAGAGAACCGTCCAGTCAACATGATCGCAGACGCCATGAACTCCCTGGCTGAGACCTGGATCGGTATCGGCCATACCCCCCGTGGGGACTCGACCCATATCTACGGCAGCGTGTTCCTGGATGCCGCAGCCGATATCCTATTACGTCAGAAGTCCGAGCGCCAGGAACACTCCCTGGGCGTGGGTCTGGAGGTGACCAAGGCCAACGACATAGCCAGACCCCCACCGATGTACCTGCGGTACGGCTTTGACGAGTGGGGCCTGTCCGGCATCAGTACGGCGGCAGCCGGGGATTTCCCTGGGATGGATGAGGACACGGCGGGGCCGCTACCGTCTGCCTCGCATCAGTTGGAAGAACTCCTGGGACGAGGTAAGCTCAAGCTGACTGACATCTACTCCGCCCTGCCGGACTACAAACCCGGAACCATCAGGGCTGCGCTATCACGCCAGAAACACTACGTGCAAGTGCAGCCGGGGGTGTGGGGATTAGTCTCCCAGTAGTTACAGTTGTTACGGTGTAACAAAGGGTGAAACACTCTCTCTTAAGATGTTGTTACACTCTTACTTTAGTAAGAGAGTGTAACAATAAGATAAAAGAAAGAGTAAGAGAGAGTACGAGAGAGGTTTGTTGTTGCAAGAGCGCATTGAGTTACGAGCTAGTGAGGTGACGAATGTGGATACACGTACCCTCAACGTCCTGTCAATATGCAGCGGCGTCGCCGGTCTTGAATTGGGACTCCACGCAGCCCTGGGTGGCAGAACTCGCACGGTCTGTTACGTGGAGAACGAACTCGGTGTCGCTGCGATCCTTGCAGCGCGTATGGGAGACGGTTCCCTCGATCCAGCGCCTATCTGGTCTGACATCAGAACCTTCGATCCAGGCCCGTGGAGTGGCCGAGTGGATATCCTCGCTGGGGGATTCCCGTGCCAGCCATTTTCGTTCGCCGGAAAGCGTCTCCAGGAGTCAGACTCCAGAAACCTCTGGCCTGCCGTCGCCCGAATCATCGACGGCATCAAGCCCGACAGAGTCTTCTTGGAGAATGTTACAGGCATCCTGCGGTATTACCATGAACGAATTCGGAGAGACCTACGAGAGATGGGTTACGAGGTTGCGGAGGGCCTCTTCACAGCGGCAGAAACAGGCGCACCTCACAAGAGAGAGCGCCTCTTCATCCTGGCCCACGCCGAGCAGCGAGGGGTCAAAGGGGGAGATATCAGAGGACTTGGAGCGGAAGGGAGCGAAACTCTACAACAAGCAGACAGGACGTATGCTACAGACCAACTTGGCGACAGAAACTCGGAACTGGCCCACGCCGAATGCGGGGCCACAGAACGACTCGGACACAACCTGGAAGGAACGCCGCCAGCGAATCAAGGAACAGGGGATCAACGGCAACGGATTCGGCCTGACGCTGGGGATGGCGGCATCCAACTGGCCCACGCCGACCACAGCGGACACGTTCACGAACAACCTGGAGTCGAGCCAGGTCAGAGAGGGGTCGATGCACAGCGTCACCCTGCCTCGGGCGGCGGGGAACTGGCCCACGCAGGACTCCCGCTCTATCCCCCAGGCCCCAACGACCACGCCGGATGGGCATACTTGCTCTCCGTCATGCCGCAGGCTCTCCCCACGTTTTGTCGAGATGCTGATGGGGCTCCCGCTGGGGTGGGTGATCAGCTCAGAGCACTTGGGAATGGCGTTGTACCAGCAGTGGGAAAGACGGCTTATCGAGAACTCAGCGAGATGATAGGAGGACTATGTTGCGATGGGCATTCGCAGAACGCAAAAAAGGACCCCGTCCAGACCCTCGGATTGAGAGTCCAGACGGGGCCTGATTCTCCAGGGGGACGATATGGAACCTGAGTTGCTGCTGGTAGCAGAGGTGATCCGAGCATCTGTAAGCAGCGATGCTGAATGGCTCGATGCTGAATGGCTAAGGGGGCCGTGCGGACGCTGGTGGCACTCACTGGGGGGGCTGAACATAGAGGCGTCGTGGAAAATGGCTGGACATCAGGAAAGACACGGTTCGTACAGCGAGAGAAAAGTTTGCCGGTGCGGTGCTGGCGGAGGTGATCTGTTGAATTCCATAACATCAGGGGGGTCGGATGACTAAACGATACGTGACCACGACGGTGCATCTGGATGCGGACGATATGTATGCGTTCCGGCATATGTTGGTCAATGCTCAGACCACGTTCTCTCAATGGGTCAGGGCGCAGATTCGGGAGGCGGTACAGGATGACCACATTGACATTCCGGGTGCCGGGGAAGCCAGCCGGAAAAGCTCGGCCACGGTTTAACCGAGCCACTGGGACTGTCTACTCGCCTGATGTGGGTCTGTATCAGGTGCGGGTGGCAGAACACGGGCTACAGGCGGGACTGCGGTTGGTCGAGGGGCCGGTCGAGGTACACATCCGCATCACTCGCCGTATGCCGTCTAGCTGGTCGAAGAAACGTCGGAAGGCCCGCATGGGAGAGGCTGCGACCAACAAACCCGATGGCAACAATATACTGGCCGGTGTGCTGGATGGGTTGACCGGGATACTGGTGGCGGATGACAAAGATGTCTGGCGGTGCTCGGTCGAGAAGCGGTGGGGAGAGGCGGATAATACGATGATCACGGTGGGATGGGAGGATAACGCCTCCCACCCCACCGTCAAGGGGTCACTCTCCGAAGCGTTCGGTGCCGATGGAGTTTGGGGCTAGCCTCCGCACTAATCCCCTGGCGTTCTGCACCAGTACCCCGTGACCCTGGCGGAATACCAGCACCACTTCTGCCCCGTTGTGGAAGCAATCCTTCTTCGGGTCACTGTCGCGCCTGTCATGCCTACAGGGATTCCGATCGTAGAGAATCGTTCCTAGTGTGTACATCACTCCTCCTATTTCTATTTTTTCCAGCTATGGCGTAGCACTATGTGTTGGAGACCCACCCGTCATATCAGTGTAGTGTTCACCTCGATGTAGCGTGCGAGAGCCGAGGGGGGGATGCGGATGACGCCCCCCTTCACCCCGGCCCTGAACGCCTCGATCTTCCCCTCTCTCACCAGCCGCCGGACGGTGCCCTCATGCAGCCCCAGGATCTTGGCGGCCTCTACCGGCGTCAGGGCGTTGTTGTTGGTCGGTACTGCGGTATCCTCACCATCGTTCATTTGAACCTCCCTATGTGTCTCCTGGCGTTGTTGTTGGCTACTCCCAGCGGTCATCGAATGGGCTCGTCAGATCCCTTTTCCCCATATCGTGGTCCTCGTCGATCGTGTCGAGGTCCATCTCCACCCGGCGATGCTCCCATGTAGCGAGGTGCCCCTCGCAGACCGAGATGGACGTACCCTCATCCGGAGATGTGTGGTCCACTGCGATAGCGTCACAGCCGCTGATGTCGCATAGCGCCTCGTCCCATGCCTCGGCTACCATATCCAAGAGGTCTCGGGCCTTGCCGGTCCTCCTGATATGGCGCTGCTGATCGTGTTGCATCTCGCCCTCCTCGGCGTTGGCTTGGTCCCGTGCAATGTCTGCGGAATCGGCCTCTCTCATTGCTTTTTCTCTCGGTCCCTGTCTAGTCATTAGAGTGAATCACCATCGCTCTCTCGATGAGCTTGACCTCAGCGGCCTCAAGGCGGTGGCGTAGGACTGATGACTCCCGATGCTTCTCCGCTAGCTGGCCCATGATTGCGTCCAGTAGGGCCAGGCCGCGAACGTGTTTGGTTAGCTCGGACATCTGCGACGCGAGTGCGAGCAGTTCCTCGGCGTGGTCATTCAGTGCTCGCTCCAAATCTCCGATAGACTCGCTCGGCACCGGGGGGCTGATCGGCTCCTCCGGTAGGGCCGCTGGCTCCCGGCTGCCGAAGCGTGCCTTCAATGCGCCCAGACTCCCACTGGGGATACCCAACTCTCTCAGGGCGGAGTTCTCGCCCATGCCAGTTGCAACCAATCGCTGGAACTCGTCCCAATGCCTCTTGGTGTATTTCCTCGCTACCATGTGGATTCCTCCTGTTATTTGTTCAGCAGCCGCCCCGTGGCCGGGGCGGTCGCCTGGGCGTCTGGCATCCGATACACGCCGGGATGCGACGCCGAGATGTAGCGCCCGTGGGCCTGACGCTGTAGGGCCTGGACGCCCTCCGGATCAACTCGGGATACCGGGACTATGAACTCGGACGCCATCTCCAGGGTACATCCCATCCGATCCGAGATGTCCAGGCATTTCTCGATCTCCGCCCCCGTCCAGCCATCGTCATCGGGATGGTCGCCGGGGGTGTCCTCGTACACGTTCCAGATGGCGGCTCGCTCGTCCGCATCGGGCAGGTCGAAGTAGTACGTCCCGAGGCTGAAGCGCCGTCGGAGTGCCGGGGGCAGATTGGTGATCTTGTTGGACGTGGCGATGAACATGACCTCGCCAGCACCCACCGCCGTCACTACCTTGAGTGCGGCGCGTATGGTACGCTCCGCACCGCCCACCAGGCCGCCGCCAGCGGCCTTCAGCCCTCCCAGGTCGAGCTTGAGCGTGGGGATACCCGCCTCGTTGCCAGCGGCCTTGGCCATGACGCTCTTGGCCGCGCCGGGGGGACCAACGAAGATCATCCCCGTGGCCTGGGTATCCTGCATGTACTCCAGCATCACGCCGAGGTAGTCCTGGCTCACCCCAGAGGAGTCATTGCCGCCCCCGCTGGCACCCGCCATCGCCTTCTCGATCTCATCGATGAACACTATCGCCCTGGGTGCGCGTTTGCCTGCCAGGATGCGTCGGAGGAAGCCCTTTATGTTCTCGGCTCCGCCGATGCGGTCATAGGACTCCGCTCCGCGCCAGATCGTCAGGCCTGGGGTAGCGTCGATCATCTGCCGCTTTTTGTCCCAGAGCATCTCCAGGTCCACGCCGTCCGGGGTCATGGACATCGCCGAGGCCTGATCGGCTGCGAATGCCGATAGCCCTGTCAGAGCCTCGGCGGCGGACTCCAGCCTGCCGTCTGGCTCCAGCCCCGCATCCTGGTGCGACTGTCGAACGATCTCACTCAGGGCCTGTACGTCCGGCAGGGGCTCGTCCATCACCAACACGTCCTGGTCAAGCTCCGCCGGGAGATCGATGGTGGGGGCGAGTAGGATCACCATCCGCCCCTGCGCCTTGGAGGGATCACGCACGTTCCATACGGCCTGGGAGATGGCCGGGTCATCGGCCAAGATACGATGCGCGTTCAAGACAAACAACGCCGTCCTGTCTGGCATTTTCCCAAGGAAGATCAGCGTGTCTATGAGACCGGCGGGGCCAACGGTCTCCACCTCTCCCGAGATCTCGCTCCAGGCGGCTGCCCCGGCAGCGCCCAGAGCCCTAGTGCCTCGGACGATATCCCATACGAGTATCGCCGTATCCCCGTTCATCCATGTGCAACACGATGCCATCGTGGCCTGCGGATCTGCCGTCTGGATGGCCACCAGCGGGGTAGATACCCGCCGTGCGGCCCTGAACTGTGACTCTATGCCTGTCATTGCAAAACGCCTCCTGTGTATTTTGGCTAGGACTCGTCCTCGAAGCTGATCAGCCTGGTGGGTTTGATCATCAACGAATCGTCCATGATCGTCCGCACCGCCGCCAGGGAATTCCGGGTTACGGCTCTGGCCGTCGAGTTCCTGCGTAGCTCGTTGGGATTCGTACCCGATAGGATCTTTTGGGCCTCGCCCACCAGACCCGCAAGCTCCTGATCGCCCACCACATTCCGCCCCTCAAACGTCCTGAAGAACTCATTCATGTTGGCGATCAAACTGTCCTTGAACATTTTCGGCTTGCCCCGGCGCTTGCCCCCCGTCTCGCTCCCCAGCCTCTCGACGGCATGGTCTAGGAGGGCAGCCAACTCCTCGCGCATGGCCTGCTGGATCTCGAGGACCTCCAACTTGGCCTGCTCGATCGCCTTGGCCCTCTCACGCGCCAGCAGTGCTGCCGATACGTTGGATAGGCTCTTCGGGGTGTCCAGCGTGAGGTATGAGTATTCAACGCCGAACGATCTCCGTATCACCTCTGCCAGGGGGTAGTCCTCGGCGTCGAACAGGTCTCTCAGCGTCTCGCGTGCCTGCTCCACCAGTGCCGGGTATGCGTCGATGAAACGGTCGATGCACTCACGTCGCCTCTCCTGGTAGGTTTCCAGGTACGTCTCAAACTCCTCGACCGTGGACAGTGGGACACGGTACATGCCATTTTTGAGTGCTCGACTCGGCAGGCTACGAGCGTACAGCCAGTGGCGTAGCTCGGTATCGAGGGCCGTCAGCCGTGCAAGGTCCGGGGATCTCAGCAATTCCTTGCTCACGTTGATCGAGTCCTTGTCTGCGTCCACCTCCACCAGTCCCGAGGCCACTCTGCGGCGGTTGCCCGGGATTGAGATTTTCAACGACAGGATCACGGTTGTGTCTGCGAGTCTATCGGCCATTAGATGCGTGCCTCCTCGTGCTGTTGTGTGTGCTGTTGTGCCGGTGGCTGCGAGCCACCGGGTTGCGCTTTGACGTAGTTGCGCCGCCCATCAATTGGTCCACCAGTCTGAGTAGATCATCGGCGTTGCGATGGTTCGCCGTGCCGATACCCTCGGTGGTGATCCTGAGGGTGCCATCGCTCAATATCTCGACCTGGATACTATCCATTCTCACCTCCTCGCCATCGTGTATTTGTTGCCGCTCTGCCGCACTCCCCAGCCGTACCGCTTCGCCGCCTGCCGGACGGCCATAGCGGCGTAGCTACGTTTGGTCGCATCGATCAGGCCCTCCCGGCCTTGCGGGACTGTCAGCGTCCCGGTCTCGACCACCCGCCTGGCCTGGGCGTGGGCCTGGGCCTGATCAGAGGCGAGTCCGGTATCCATCAGCGCCTCGGCGAGTAGCTCGGCATCGACGGCCCGGAATTCCACGGTCGTTGTCCGAACCTCATAGCAGGGCATCACTCCTCCTGGCCGGTGGCCTTGGTTCTTGCGGCCTCTAGTCTGGCACCAAACTCCAGCATCTCAACCACTAGGTCGCGCCCTTCGCCCTGCGATAGACCGTTCCTGCATAGCGCGACGGCATATCGAAACATCCCAGGCCAGTGCGGCGTCAGGTCGATGGTCTCAGGAATAGTCTCGTCCAGGTTTCTCATGTCATCCTCCCTTCCAGCTGGAAGTGCCGATTGGGTAGTTGGTGTCCGGTGTCGCTACTGGGACGGCCCGTCCCGCCTCTAGCTCGTCCCATAACCAGCTCCCGTCAGCCTCTAGGTCAAGCCCCGCATTGTTGTCCAGGATGTCCAACACCTCGGTCGGGCTGGTCGGCACCTCAGAATGGTGCAGAGGGCCATAGCCCCTGGAACCGGTGAGACTATTCTCCTCGTAGGCATACAGGTCACCACTACGATGCTTGATTATCGCTACGCCTTCCATATGTCAACCTCTCCCTCTGTTACTGCTATCGTCGTTAGCCGCCCTGGCAGGCTCATAGAGCCATGATTTGCCAGGGGGCTAGGGTTTTGTGCCTATGCGGTATGCGCTTGCGGGTCATCGGGGCCGGTGAACACTGCTGGCATATGGGTAGAGGCATCAAGGGCATGGATAAACCACCCGCCATACCCAGACGGCTCGTCATAATCGAATGTGGCCTCCTCGAACCACGGGTGGATGGTAGCGTCTACCCACCCGCCACCCATGATGCCTATATCCCGCTCTGCCTCGTGGTGTGTCCTATACATGGTCAGTCCTCCTCTGCTATCGCCGCCGTGGCCCCTGAGCGGCCCGTAGCGGCGTCTATGACATCGCCAATGCCCACCCCGTCGGGCCGTTCCGTCTCCCTCCCTCCCATCTCAGATTCTTGCCGGTGGCCCGAACCACCGGCCCGTTATGAGACCCGCCCCGACTGGATGCCGGGGCGACGCTTCGGGCTTAACTCCCTCTGTCCTTTTCCAACTGTTCAATCACCTGTGTCCAGTCGACCGACTCGATGGCCGTGCGGAGTCCGACCGTCTGGAGGTAGTCAATGAACCCGTGGCCGTCGGCGTAATAGCTGTCGAGGTCGTCAAAGCCATATCTTGCCCACGTTTCAGCTTCAAGCTCTGCCGGACTGACCATCCTATATTCGCGCCGTTCCTTGCCGGTCGGCGTCGACCTCCATCGCTCTCTCAACTCTTCCCAATCGTGCGTTAACTCATCGACTACCAGCCATGTAACTTCGTTCAGTTGCTTCATTAGATAGACCCCTTCGCTGCCGCTATATGCCTACACTCCGGGCGGGTCGTCCCGGTCGCCGACCCGCAACCCTCGCAGACCCACCCGAACCGATACCGGTGGACGACCACCGAGAAGCTCGACTCGGTCTGGCCGAACGGGATCGGCTGCGTCTCGTCCCTGACCAGATACGTCCCCTCTATCGGGCATTCCACGACGCTCATGCCAGCACCCTGACAGCGGCCTCGGCCTTCTTCCGCATGACGAGGTCGTGCATCCGCTGGCCGTGGATGGGGTAGCGATGGACGAGGCTGTCTGCCTTCGTCCGTCTCAGCGGCTGACCGCACTCGCACCGATTCCAGCCGGGGCCGTATCCCGTGAACTTCTTCATGTCTCCGTCTCCCGCCCTGTAATTTGACCAGTCCTTGAGACATCTGGTCTGGGGCTTTTACCGGGGCCGAAGCCCCGGCCTCTCAGCCGTCTAGTCCCTCTGCAATTGATCCACCCATAGCATAGCCTCGCGCTTTGTCCGGAAGGTTCCGATCCCTTTCGGAAACTGCACTTTCCACTGGCCTATTTTCGATGACCACCGAGGCTCCTCTTTCCACAAATCACCAATCTTTTTCTTCTCTGGCAACCTTCTCATCGCCAATCCTGATCCTATGTGATCCCATTTATCCATCGTTGTCTCCTTCTCGCGCCGTTGGCCCGACGCTGGCGCTTATGTGTCTCTAGCTGTCTACCAGTCGCCCCAGGTGCATATGGGCGCACATTTGGACTCCTGGCAGGAGTGTGGCCCGGTTGCGTGCCCGTCATACCTGGACGAGCGGCCCCATCCCTGCCTAGGTGCGGCCCCGGCTCGAAGCTCGTCGCACCTGGGACAGCCGCCCGTCAGCCGTCCGAACACCGGCCCACCACAGGTATGCACCGCCTCGACCTCGACCTCCGGCTCGGCCCTGGTGCGGCCCCGAAGCAGGGCGTGGATGGCCGAAGCTTCGGCCTTGCCGATGGCCGGGTCCCGGTCAATCGCCGCCTGTATCGCGTCCGCGTTATACGTTGCCATGTCTCATCCTCCCCCGCCGTTAGCCCGGCGTTGGCGCTATGTGGGTGCTATCGGGCCCAGAGGTAGGCGTAGAAGTCGCGCCACTCGTGAAGGTATTGGCCGGTGCCTGTATTGGCAATGTCTACCGTGTATTTTTCGCCGTCATCAGTGAGCGGATTCTCAAGGAAAACAAGGCACCTATCGCAGTGGTTTGGGCTATCGGCTTCGCCGCCACCGTCTACGTATGGGCCCTGGGGCCAGAACTCGGAATCATTGGGCCAGCTTGAAGGGACATATCCGTTACCGTCGGCCAGGAGCTGGCGCTGGATCGCGTGGCCGCAATCTCCACAGTAGATGGCCGCTTTGTAGACGTAGGCGTTCATGGTTAGCTCCTTGTCCAGTTTGGCCGCTGGATTCCCGGCGCTTGTGGTTGCTATGGCCGCTGTACCCGTATATCTAGCTACCTATGCCAATCATTGTGCCGTTCTGGTTTTCGACTGCTACCACGAACCCGCTCTTGTCGTGCTTTGCGGCACCCTTGGCTCTGAGCCCTGCCACAACCCCGGGTGCATCCAGGAATCGCATATCATCCGAATCGGCGTCGATCACTGGTATCGCACGGCGTAGCTTGTGGCTCAGGAATGATTCTGGTAGCGCTTCACCCTTGGCGGTATCGAATACGACTGCAATGTTCTTACCAGATTCCAACCAGCCATTTGCACGATAACGATTAGCCGCTGTTTCGGCGTATGAGAATGTTAGGTGGTAATTTGCGGGTGCAGTGGAGCGCACTGATATCGGAGCCTTGGTGTAGTCATAGAAAATCACGTCATGGTACTTGGCGAACAATTCCGGATATACCTTCTCCCAGACGATATCGGTCGTGCCGTTCAACCTCACGGCAGCTTTCATGCCTTGGCGGAGCGCCTTAGCTCTGAGCGCGCCAACCTCGGTGTCGAGTTTAGCCTTGAACGCTGGTCGGCGTTTCATGAACATTTCCGTGCGCCATATCATTGCCTTGGATACTGTGGTTTTCGCCCAATCGAATTCACGACTTGCCAAGGCATTAGCGCCTTGGTTCATTCTTCCGGAACCGATGCCAAGGCAAACCGCTCTACAGCCGTCAGTCGCCCATGGGCAGAGGTTGCCAAGGCCACCGCTATCGGATGGTGCCAGATACATCACGGCGTTCAAGATTGGCTCCGATAGTGCCGCCCCGACTGCGTTTGATTTGTCCAGCTTGTAGCTTGTACCGAGGAGGTTCGTCATCAGTGCTTTAGCTCCTTTACATCGATTAGCCCCGATGCTGGCACTTGTCAGTACGGACGTTCTGTTAACAGATCGATCGTAGCGAGGGTTTAGGTGGTCAAGTGGTGTCCATACACACTATGAACCGCTATAACCGCTGTACGTCGATTCAGCGATCTCGGAGGCTCTGCGTCTCGATCAACCACTCTACGTACTGCGACACGCTGCCCTTATCGCTATCAGCGACCTTCTCGCGCAGCCTGTCGCGTGTCTCTACGGGCATCCTGACGCCTACCACAACAGTCTTCTGGCCAGTATGGTACTGGCCGAGCCGTCTACTCTCAGTCTCAGTCATGCATCGCCTCCTTAGGGTGATGTAAGTTTCTAGATGCCTCGTGGCACCCTCGTCGGGCCGGTCGATTCCGGCGACTCACTACGGACGGGCGCGCGCTACCGCTACCGTCCGTAACACAGTTAAGAGGTTTTGGTCTGTGTTGAATCTCAGGGTCCCAATCCCTGATTCCCCGTATCCGTGCCGCAGGGATCGCTAATCCCGTTATTGGTAACCGCCATTTTGGGGTTTGGGTTAAGGGCGTATGTCTGGCTGCCCGGTCCGTGTAGTGTTGGTGCTCTGTGCTTCTCCGTGCTCGCTTGTGTTTGGACGTGATTATGCGGGACAGAAGGAACAGTACCATACTGATATAACTATGTCAAGGTGTATGATTGTCTGGACACCAGAACGCCGATACCCGAGGAGTTAACTGATGCCACGACCAATCACCATTAAGCAGGAGAGATTCGCCAGGGAGTACGTGAGCAACGGCGGCAATGCGAGCGCGGCTTATAGGGAAGCGTACTCGACTCAGAACATGGCGGAGACTACCGTTTGGCGCTCTGCCCATGAGACGCTACATAAGAGCATAGTAGCCGCAAGGGTAGAGTCTCTACGCTCTGCTGCCCTGGAAGCTAGCGGCGTGAGCCCTGAGCAAGTTATAGCCATGCTCCAAGAGGATAGGCTTCAGGCTAAGGGCCTTCCCACACCACAGCTAGGCGTGGCTGTCAGGGTAGACGAATTGCTAGGCAAGACTGCGGGTATGTTCGGGGATAGGTTGGAAGTGGAGCTTTCGATCAGGGCGCTCGTCGCCCACCTGGATGGTATGGACGATGGCGACGTGGCCAGGCTGGCCGGGGGGGTCAAGCCTGGGAGCTTAGGCGATGGGAGCCAGGGTGACCAGGATTCAACAGAGAGCGACGGAAACGACGTCTGGTAGGGGATTGGACGCCTTGCCTGGTAGGGACGCTGTGTGTGGCAGCTAGGGGCCTGCAAGGGTAGGCCACGGCGGTATCGGGGGAGCGCGATACGGACAGAGGAACGCGCGTCGGAGTCCCAGAGGTATCAGGGGACTCCTAAATCCCACAGACAGAGTTTGGCTTATTTGGGAGTTTGGTTTCTTGGGAGGGGAGTTATGATACAGGGAGAGTTGGTGGAGTGTGATGAGTGTGGGATTGAGGGGACGGGGGAGGACATCGGGGTCTGTGGTGAGGAGTTGGGGGTTCCTGGCGTGAGTTATGTCTGTCAGGACATCATCTGTCCGGATTGTCGATCTGGTTCATCTCGGCTGGGAGGGGATGTGGAGCGGTGACCTGGTCTGGTGTTCCCGGGTGGTTTGGGGTGGGAAGAGTCAAGGACCTCGGCGGGTTCGGTTGGTACCCACCGAGGCCCTGGCTCAGGAGGCGATGCCATGTGGAGGCATCGGGTTGATTGTATCATATCCGGAGTTGTTAGGAGTTCTGTTTTGTGTTATTCCTGATATGGGAGTGAGAGGAGATGTGACCCGGTGGTTACGGGAACATTGACGGCGGCACAGCGGGAGCAGTTGGGTTATGCGGCGGCGTACAAGGCTGCCTCGGGGAGTTTCGTCGAGTTCCTGGACTGGGTCTACATCATGGAGCCTCCCCAGCCCTTGCTCGGTCGGGAGGGGGGGAAGACGTTATTCGTCAAGTGGCCTCATCTGATGGAGTTCGCCCGTTTGTTGGAGAACGAGCGGTTGATCAACGTCCTGAAGGCCCGTCAGGTCGGGGTGTCGTGGACGATAAGTGCGTATGTGGTGTGGTTGTTCTTGTTCCGGAGCGGTGCCCAGGTCATGGAGTTGTCCAAGGGGGAGTTGGAAGCTCAGGACCTGTTGTCGAAGGCCAAGTTCATCTACAAGAATCTACCCCCGATCTGGTTGGAGGTCATCGGGCAGGACAGTGGGGGGAGTTTCACCGTCAAGGGAGAGGCTGGTTCCCGGATAGTGGCGCTCCCTTCCACGGAGGATGCGGGTAGGGGGCCTGCCGTCACGCTCGTTGTCCAAGACGAGGCTGAGTTCCACAAGTACATGGACGCGAACTACCTCGCGGTGAAGCCGACCATCGACGCCGGGGGTCAGATGGTCATGGTCTCCACCGTCAACAAACGCAAGGCGGTCTCGCTGTTCAAGAACGTCTACCGGGGCTCTCCGGGGAACGGCTGGGTCACGTTCTTCATCCCGTGGACCTCCCGACCGGGACGTGACGAGGAGTGGTATCGGAGGACCAAAGAGGAGGCCGGAGACCTCCCCGAGGCCCAGGAGATGGGTATCGACCTGTACATGGAGCAGGAGTACCCGAGGAGCGCCGACGAGGCCCTGGCCCCCGCACGCGCTCTGTCGGTGTTCGACCAGGACGTTCTCCGTCAGATGGAGCAGGACTGCAAGAAACCCGTGACGCGCAGGGGCCCCATCAACATCTATCAGAACCACCAGCACCGCAAACGCTACACAGCAGGCTCCGACACTGGCCACGGGGTGGGACGGGACTACTCCGTGACGGTGGTCCTAGACCGGGACACGGGATATGTCGTGGCGGACATAATGTCCAACTCGATACAGCCGGACGACTTCACCTACCAGTCGATCGGTATGCTGGCAGAGTACGGGAACCCCGTGTGGGCGATAGAGGACAACGAGTGGGGGAAGACCGTCATAGACGCCGCCCAGGACGCCCGTTACCCCCGTCTGTTCAAGCAGAAGACCCGCAGGGGCTCCGAGGTGGTCGGGTTCCACACGGACGGCAGGAGCCGCCCGATACTCTGGAACGACCTGCGAGAGGCCATCGACAACCACCACGTAATGATCCCCAACAAGGCCGGTCTGTCCCAGTTCTACTCGGTGATCTACGATCCGAACAAGGGGGACCGACCGCAGGCGATGGAGGGTGCCCACGACGACTACCCGATGGCCCTGGGAGTTGCATGGCAGGCGCGTGGCAGGGCGCACTCCCCTTCGAGAGAGTCGGTACTCATGCCCGCTATATGGTGAACAGGGAATAATGGATATCAAACAGATGCCTGACGAGAAGCGTGTCGCAGACGCGATAGGGTACTACCATCGGATGTGGCAACAGGCCCACGACCAGTGGGCGGACTACGACTCCTTCTACCAGTTGGAGTTCGATGTCTGGGACGAACGTCAGTTCAGAGACCGTCCCTCCTACCGTCGATCGAGGCCCCGGAACCTGGTGGACCACGCCGTGGACACCCAGATGATCTACCACCCCAACGTCAAACGAGACACGGTGGGAGAAGCGGGGGATGCCCAGGAGAGGACCGACCGTCTCCGGGACGGACTCGCAGCGGTCATACGGGAGTCGTCTCTCAGGGAGATGTCCCTCCCCTGGAGGATGGCGGCGAAGTACCTGACCCACTACGGGTACTTCGTGTTCGAGGCCCCGATACTGGATGGACGTCTGATGCAGGACCGGATAGACGCCCGCAAACGCATGAGGAACGAGACCGACGAGGAGTTCGAGAATCGCCAGAGAGATACCAAGGCATCGTTCTGGAACCCCATCAGGATAAACGTCCCACATCCGACCAGTGTTCTCATGGATGTCTGTGAGAGGGACCCGGACGAGGCGATAAAGATAGAGGCCATGCCCGCATACCGGGTATTAGAACTCAGTGAGTACAAGAAGAAGAGCAGGAAGAACTCGGAGGTGTACCGGCTCAAGAACCAGGACCCCTCTTCTCCCGTGATAGTCCAGCATTACTGGTCCCGGTACTGGCACGCCGTCAGGGCCGCGAGCGGAGAGCATGGCTCCGAGCCACAGATGCTGTACGTCGAGAAGAACGGTATGCGTATGCTGCCCTTCTTGCACACGTTGGCGGGATTCGGGATGGAGCCTGTCAACGGCACCGGCAATCCCCGGCACAGCGCCGTGGGTATACTCCACGGGGTACGGGACAGCCTTCGTGCCCAGTCCCAGGGAGACAGCGCCAAGCACAACCTGCTGATGCGTAAGAGCTTCGTGGGCATGAGGACCTCCGGCAGCCCCGAGGAGCTTCGGGACCAGCTACGGGGCGGCATAGCCCAGGCCGAGGAGGGTGAGATAGGGATACTGCCCACACCCGACGTTGACCGCGCCATGTTCGAGATCGGCAGGGAGCAGGCCGAGGACATCGAGGAGGGCACCTACTCCCGCAGCCTGGGCGGCGTGAGGATACCGGGTGTGACCACAGTGGGTCAGCAGGCAGCGATACAGACCGCAGCGGGGAAGAAGTTCGTGGAGACCGTGACCCAGATAACCCACCTGTCGTCCGAGATAGGCAGGCGCATCCTCAGACTAGTGGACACCTCCCCGACCCTGTCCGAGGGCATCGGGGCCTACGGCCACGTCATACGTCGCAGCGACATACAGGGCAACTACAACGTGGACATCATGTTCGAGGACATAGACCCGGTCATAAAGCTCCAGCAGCAAGAGGTGGATATGCGCCAGGTCCAACTGAACCTAATGAGCCATGAGACGTATCTCGACAGACACGCGCAGGGTACGGTCTCGGAGGAGATGGACCGGCTCTACGAGGACGAGGTGATGCAGAACCCGAATCTCCGTGCGGAACTCGCCCGTCAGGCAGCGCGTAGGCTGGGTCTGGGAGAGGAGTACGGCAGTGCTCTGGGCCAGCAGGCAGAGCAACTCAATGCGGACGGTCGCAGGACCGCGTTCACCAGGGGGCCCGAGAGGGGTAGCACCGAGAACCTGAGAGACCTGCCGCAGGGCATCACCCCCGACGTTCCGACGCCCCCCAGGGGCGGGATGGTCTGATGGCAAGACGAAGTAATGTCGGGAACCGAATAATCAGACGGATCATATCGAAACATATGATGATGAAGAACCGGGCAGACCGGGAAGAGGGAAGGGTCGAGACGATGAACACCTCCGGTCACTTCCGAGGCGGTCCCCGGAGCGAAGCGCAGAAGATGTTGAGCAAGTACGGCATCAGGATGAGCGATCTCAGGTTCCGAGGGTAAATCATGGCCGAACCGACACTGGAACAACTGAAAGAAGATCTCGCCGCACTGAAAAAAGATCTCGCCGCAAGGATCAACTATCTCAGGGGGATGAGTAGAAAAGCGGAAGAGGACCTTCAACGGCAGATCGATATAGGTGAGGGAGTCTACGGGGGCTTGAATGTAACCCCCGCCGAGCGTGAGCTTATCGAAGGAGAAGGCCAAGAGCGAGAAGTTCTGGGGCGTCCTGCTAGCACCACTGCTACAGATGTTGGAGTGATCCTCGATGAGATCATCGACGAATTGCCGGGGGGAGTGAGTCCCTTAACTGACTACGAGAGGAATGAGTACAGAAAAACCATAGCCACTAGTATTCTAGACTCCTCTATCGAAGCTGACGATCCGATGTTTGCGGGCAAAGAGGCTGACCTGCACTCCGCCATTGCGGCCCGTAGACGCGAGATAGCTCTTTTCCCCCACCATGCCACTCGCGCTCTCCAGATGCAAGAGGCCATACAGTACATCATTAGTTCAAGACATGGTGGACTCAGATTTGAGTTTGAGAGATGGCTTGAGACCCATCCAGATGCTTTGGATCGCCTGGAAGACTCAATGCCCCACATCATGCCTGAGGCAGACGCTCAGGCGCGCCTGGGGAGGGTTACGGGTGCCCCGAAGCTCTTCCGGCAGTTCGAGAAGATGGATGACTCAGACAACCCTGCTGTCCGGCGCATCTTCTTTGACATCGTGACTCCGCCAGCCGAGCGGGAGGCTGCGGAATTCCAGCTAACCGCAGAGAGGCTTCTCCTTGACGACAACGGCAATCTCAGGACCGCTGAGGATATCGTAGACAAGATAATCAGTGAGAGAAGTATTCGGAACACTAAAGGAGAGATGGTCGAACCGGGGGATTGGGAAGCCTTCCAAGCATGGCGCAGCAACACCATAGAGAATATTGAGAATGTCAGGGATCCTCTAATTCTTGATGGTGCCGATACGGGCCTGGTGGCCGTGCATCTTTTCCAACGGGTCCAATTGGCTATTGATGAGATGCCTCGGGAAATGGGGAGACACAAGGAAGAGGCGGCAGCGAAGGCCCCTCCTCCAGATATTGTGGCGGTCGCCGAAAAGGCCCTAAAACAAAACGGCCTGACAAAAAGCAGCATCACGTCAGAGGACTACGTCTCTTTAACGGATCACATCGAACTCCTGATAGGGGAGGGCCGCGATCTGAATGATGTGCGTAGGTGGGTTGCTGAAAATAAGGAACAGTTAAAGCGGAACAAAGAGTTCGGAAGTGTGAAAGGGATAGAGGCTAATGACCCGGAGGTCAAAGAAGTCTTAGCCAATTTCGGTATTTTCCAGGACCAGATCACAGTTGAGAGCTTCAGGGATTTGAAGCGCAGGCTAGCTGACTATTCGAGGGCGGCGGGTTCGTCCCAGGGTGGTGCAGACCTTCTTGATAATTATCTCAGTAAGTTTGATAGGGCCAGACAACTACTTGAGGACAAAGAGGCTGAAGTAAGGGGTGAAACAACACAGGAGCGACGAGAGGCGTTAGCAACACCCCAAGGTGCCGCTGCCGCTATTGAGGATTTCCTTTTCCAACACCCGGAGTGGGGACTGAGGCCCGAAGACCTCACAGAAGATAGGAAGGACTGGCTGGCACAATTCGTGAGGCAGAGAGGTGTCGAAGGTCTGTCACGATATCTGGATGCCAATCCCACTCAGATAAAGAGATTCCATACTGAGAAGAAGTCGCAGGGCGTTGTCTCAGGAGGCAGAGCCGGATTGGAGAGCCTCCTGTACCAGATGGGTTATGGGGGGGTGGTAGACGGTATTTCTCAGATTGATGTGATACTTGATCAGTGGAATGTTCCCGAAGTTCTCCAAGATATTGCCAACAGGACTGGTGAAGACCCTACGGCTATTGTCATGGAGCACTTGGGCCTGAAGGAGCCTGCGAGATACCCACGACCGTACCCGACTGAGCCCCCCGGCTTCCCGACGGAACCAGAGTTAGATGAAGGGCGGGTTAAACCATTTGAGCCGTCGGGGATTCCGGGTACGGAGCTACCTGATTTGGAGGTATTGGCAGCCCAGCGCGACCCTTCCGTTCCTCCCTTCATACCCATTGCCCCTGAACGTCGGACTCCCGCACAAACCACAGCCTTTCAGAGGATGCCTAGTATGGGCGGTGTGGAAGCCCTCCCCGTTTCGATGTATCCCACTCCTGCCGTTTCTCTCCCGAGAGGTTTCGGGGATACTGACCTGGGGCCCGAGATGGAGGCTATGATCGATAGGAGGGCCGGTGGCGATAGGAACCTAGTGCCCTATCTCCGTGAGGAGGCCAGGAGGTTCTTGCCGGAGTTCAGGAGGGGTGTGCAGGATGCCAGGGCTGCGAGGACAACTGCCCTCATGAGATCTGCCAGGGAGGCAGAGATAGATGCCTGGGAGACAGAGATGGCTGCTTGGAACCCAGAGTCGTCAATAGACAAGCCAGTGATAGGGGGGTGGGATGAAGAAGAGCATGGCGGAATCGCACTGAAGGATATGATCAGGGGTATGCGGGCTACTGCCGAAGCAGAGTCTGTAGAGTTTATGCCAGCGTTCGAGGAGAGGATAGCGACCCTTCCGCCTATTATGGAGATGAGGAAGGCTAGAAGGCTACGTCGCAAAGGAAGGCCGAGGTTCGTATAAATGCCTCATACACCAAAGTCAGAGCAACGGAAGATACTTCGGCGGAGGAAGAGTGGTGAAGACGTTCAGGAACCCATCCCTATTCCTGCGTTTTCCCAACGGCTTCCTGCGTTTTTCCAACGGCGCGATATGCCCCCCCCTCCTACTGACAGCCGTGAAGACGCTACTGGGCCCATAGGAAGATACTTCGGCGGATTTGTTCCTACGGACCTTCCTGAATGGGCTGAGGATTGGTTGGATCCACCGGCTATTCGACCGTTCAGTGTCGGCTCAAAGTACTATGGCAAGGCTGGCACAGTGGCAGGACCAACCGGCCAAATATATCCACTGACCACTGAAACAGTGGCTGAGGGCACCAGCTTTTGGGATATAGATGACTGGGCAGAGCGCAGTAAGAGAATTACTGCTGGGGCGGTTAATCCGCTCATATCTCTAAGACTATGGCCCAATCTTGGAGTTTTTGAGGGTGCAGAGGAAGCAGGAAGACGTTTGACAAGAGATGAGGGAAGCAGGCTGGAGCAGGCGGTTCGTGCAGTCAAGGAACTTCCTCAAGATGTTCCGTGGTGGCAAAAGTCACTGGCCGGTTTGGGAAAGGCGTTTGAAAAAGAATTGAGAGCAATTGCGGCAGTAGAGGAAGCCACTTTACCTCTGAGGGGGTTGGTGGAAGTTTCTCCTCATTTTGGTATAGAGGACCCTCACGTTTCTAAGAGGTACCAGATACACAGGCAAAGTGGTATGGATGCTGTGTCCTCACTGGCCCTCGCATATGAACAGTCAGAAGAAGTGCCCGGAGAGATGAGTGGATTAACAGAAGTTGTGCTTGGGGCGCTCTTTTCCCCCTTTGAGCTTTTTCCCGGTATCGGTATTTTTGGTGGTTTGTCGAAAGCAGCACTGGCAGGAGGACTGAGAGCAGTCGGCAGGAGGGGTGCCATAGGAGCAGCGGGAATTCCGGAAAGCGTAGCAACACGGAGGGCGGCATCTGTTCCTGCCGCTTTGCCTTCTAGCGGGGTTATAGCGGCCACAAGTGCAACAACAATGGCGAGAGGGCCTGGTGCTAAGGTTGGCGGTCTCCAAGTACGGTACCGACAGGCAGTTCAGGATGTAAGAAATCTAGAGGCCAGACGAGAGCGAATCCTCATATCAGAGAAGCCTATCCCACGGGCCGGTGAGGAAGCCCTCCCCTCCCCCGCTGCCGCTGCACGGCCTACTGGACTCACGCCAGACCCGGTCACTGGTCTGACCCCAGACCCTACTCTGAGGCCTCTTCCCAAGATATATGAGCAACTCTCTGCACGGCCTGCTGATGTCCCCACCGGCCCCGTCACCCCCGCACGAAAGCGTACTATTGAAGAACTACTTGAGGCTGGTGAGTACAAGCTACCACAAACAGAAAAAGAACTGGCCGACTTCGCCAAATTGCCTCCCGAAGGTACTCCCGGAAGAATCCCAGGCGATTTCAGTCGTGAAGGCTCCTCGTTCAATAGGACCCTAAAACAACTTCAAGAAAAAATAGATGATGCGGTCCGGGAGCAAAACTTATATAGGTCTATAGAAGGAAAGGCCCAAAGAGTTTTTGATGATCTAGATGAATTTTCCAGCCGGGAGGCTGAGTTTCTTGAAGACCTAGTCCCAGATAAATCTCTTTACCAGACTTATCCCGGTGAAGAGATTATGAAATTATCAGATATAAATGCGGCAGTACGCCCTGAGATGGCGAGAACAGAACGCAGTATCCAGCGTTGGCGGGCACAATTAGCCGAAAAGACTGAGCTTGACCTTGCGGCTAGGGAAGCTGCGATGCAGCGTGGCATCGAGCGTATTGGCTTAGAAGAAGCCGCCCCCGGTCCCGCCCAGGTTGCCGAGGCAGTCC